>Ga0126335_1001335_pt1 | contig 13694 bp, 12 predicted proteins | sample OlaspJWI45metaG_FD_108409 | JGI IMG/M metagenome (GOLD analysis project Ga0126335, IMG submission 108409) | Marine gutless worms symbiont microbial communities from Oahu, Hawaii - Olavius sp. 1 OAHU.JWI-45 metaG | ecosystem: Host-associated > Annelida > Digestive system > Unclassified | place... | reverse complement strand
TACAGCTAAATGCCAGTCGTTTAGTCACTTTGACATTAATGATCACATTAACACTACAGCTAAATGCCAGTCGTTTAGTCACTTTGACATTAATGATCACATTAACACTACAGCTAAATGCCATGAAGTAAACTATACACTTAGTTCAGATCAGCAAACTTAACTTTCTATCGCGTTTCAAAACCATAATTATATCATACATTTACAATTCCACTCAACAGAACAATTAATCAAATATTTATAGTATACAAATGGAAAATATGAATATACAAATACGGCAATTCGCAATTTATCTATAAGAAGAAATAACAAATATATACAGGAATATAATTAGAATAATAACTAACTCTACAAGTTTCTGTGACAAACAAAGAACAGATCAATGTGCATACCGCAGGAAGGGGTACACAAAGACACAGCTCACAACATAAGTTATTCCAACTTCTAATTAGCAAGCAACAAGTTGTGTACTCCAAATAAACTACCCATAAGTTGGCAATCGTCTGTCAGGAGGTCTAACTGTGAACTAGATTCAAGACATTTTTGGTAATAACATTGCACTTATTTGCTATTCACACTATCACACACGGGATCACCAACAAAATCCTCAGTACAGCACTTGGATCAGAAAAGGAGAAAAAGATTATCCAATATTCAAACAGATATAACAGCAACATTTTGGTATCTCAGTGTAACAAGTGATGAGCTAATTAAAAAGTCAGTTGATGAAACGAAAACCGACAAGAGCAGAATACAAGACGGCACAGTGCACTGTGTGCCAATAGCACAACTACGGTAGGCCTACTGTGCAATGAATGATTAAATACAAGATAACAATAAATACTTACTGCAACTATACAGTGTTTTTCCTCAATAATCATACTACTTGCACACAAGTTGCATCAACACAATTTTGCACTTCTAATATAAGGATATGTCTATAACCGCCACAAGCAGTACCCTGCATGCCCAGCATTGATATTTCATGTCAAACAGAAAGAAGACAACTAAACTCACTCACACAGATCAAGATCTTGTCTGCAAAATGTGTCATTTTCACACAGTAAGTAACAACTACCGAAATATTCAATAACCAAAAAGCCAAGGCTCCTAGCCAGTGAAGCCAAAATTCTGAGATATCCAATTACTGATTTTTGTTTCAGAAGGCAAACTAACACTGACGCATAACTTTTTGACCCCCCAAAAGTAGACCTCGAACGGCTTGGCAGTGAGTGAGTGAGTGAAAGCTTAACGTCCCACATGACACATTGTAGGTCATTTTGGGGATGCATTTTACAAGCCAGATGACCTAACTAGCAGCATCAAAGCACTGAAGGCAGCAAACTGCTGGGCAACCTTATTGATGAAAGCCTTATCTGTGAAAGCATGTCCTGTCATTAAGTGGTAAAACAATTAACAGAAATATAAAATCCATTCACTGCAATAAAAGTTAACATCAAACATCAGCACACTGGCAGCAAATGCTATCTTCAGCTCTTTCAATCAAATCAGTCAAATACAGTAATAAAAAACACAGAAGTCTGAAAAAACTGACAGCAAATGGACATGTGCATGTTTGAACATTGAGACCAGTCTAACAAAGTCATCTCTTGGATAAAAGACCAAATGACAAATCTGAATCTGGTTTTCCTATCAAATACACAGAAATGCACAGAGCATTCTTCAAACAGAAGACTCAGTACCTTCATTGAATAAATACTGCAAGTCAACAACAGATCGTGTCACACCAGCGACTGGTGAGGAGTCGGCTTTGCCATGTGGTCGACTGCACACAGCATCCGAATCTTTATCAGCCGTCTCTTTCATCAACTTGTTCTGCAGTTCCTTCAGATGCACCACAACACGACATGGATATTACAATGGTTACACACAATGATTTCAATGTGTATGAATAAGTGGAAATTCATTTTCTATTGGACACTGGATTCAAATATCTGTCATCTAGCATATGACAACATCCAAATCCAGGTTTTTGGCTGGATGGGATTTTTCCATTGGTATGTGTTGTAGACCTCATCAAAGAACTTGGACACAAAACAATTCGCAAAAAATGTCACACAGAAGACAAATGCTGGGTTAACTGACTGACATCTTTGTGATATGTAACTCTTTCACAATACAACAAATGAACAACAAGAATGGCAGCTAGAGGCCGAATAGTTGAATACCATGAGCAGTGTTAAGAAATATAAGAAATTGCAACTAACACAGTGTAAAATGTCTGGTGTGGCTTTGCCAAAGATATAAATATGGACTTCGGCAGTACAAGACTGTGCAAGTTGGAGAACACCATGGTCCTTCATCAACCATTCGCGAAGAGAGATTCGAGAGGAATCTTAATGTGCTAAACAAGCTAAACATTTTTACATTACATACACATGCTTCTATACCACAGGCTGGTTTGGTGTGTAATTCAAAGTTGAATGAGCATCATTCACTTACAAAGATCATCTCAGGCGTCAGCTCTTCAACCAACATCGACGGAAACAGACCAGTACGTCCGTTTGACTCTCCAATCCACCACCCATCGTCAACCGCATTCGGTTGCTTTGACCGAACACAAATGAGCTGACCTTCCACGAAACTCAGCTCTTCCTTGCATGTTGCAGCTCGGCTGAACAATGCTTTCACCCACGCATCATCTGACACAAAACAACACTGACATGACACGATCCATCGTTAACTCTCTATCAGCTACTGTAAAGTTTCACACAGCATACAGTACACACATCACACATACCTTTGTTCTAACGCTTTATTAGTTCTTTGTATAAGTTATCTGCATTTTCCGACCATGGCAGCCTCTGACACTACGATCATATGACAAAAAATTGTGTTAAGTATCATCATCATCATCATCATCAATGACACCAAAAAAGCTTCGGTATCAAAACTCACAGGTACAAATGAGAGACAAATGGTTTGGTCTAAGATAGCAAGAAAGCAAGTATAAGCACTTGAAAAAGTGTGAAAATAACAAAACACTATGGTTTGATTAAGGACAACATTAGGTCATTCGCACTGCATGAACCAGTTTGGTGACAGGCTCATGTAATGCAGAAAAGATGGCAGATGCTTCAACACAGCATTAAAGTAATGACAATGCTAGCAGAAAACTCACTGTCTATATGATTGATGCATATATAGTTGTCTGAAGGTGCAAATACGTGACTGCCAACTGGAGTATCGTCATCAACATTAACTTCATTCATGTCATCATCTCCAACATCGTCAACTGGATTCCAGACTCGGATGTAGTTCTCTGGAACGAGTCCTTCTTTCCCACTGAGAGTCCTTGCCTTCACACCAAAATATCTTCTGCTCATGTTAGTCTTAAAACAAATGGGATTAAACTGTGTCGGAGTGGAGCAGACATCTACGTGTGGCCGCTTTTTCGCTGTTGTGGCCTTGATATTAACCCCGTGCCCTGGAAACTTAAAGCTGACCTAGATATTCTGAAAATGTACCTTCACACCGAAAATGAAGTTGCTAGGTTCAGGCATTCAAAACTCCTAACGATGTACGAGATATGCATGGCAAATGAAAAAATACAACAATAGCTCTTGAGGTCAAAGGTCAAATGTCACCAACTTCCAAGCACTTCCAGCGTTCACCATGCAGCATATTCTTACCAAGTTACATCAATTCTGATCAATAGTTTTCGAGATTTTGTGCAGACAGACATACAGATGCACAGACTCACACAGATACCGCCAAAAACAATACCCTCTCGCAGCATAGCTGGCATGCAGGTAAAAATATGTGTATATCTAATGTACTTCTTCGACAGTGAATAACTTAGCTTCGAACATCATATAGTATAAATTTTATAATATAGCTTTTGATTTAAAATCAGCCATTAAATTACAAATTCCACATGAAGTCACCATGGTGAGCAGTAAGCTGTCATACAAAGAGCAAAAGTCAGTTGACAAGACAGCAGTAGCTGCTGAAGCATCACTGCATTTTGTGAGTAGATTTTGCCTTGTTTTGATGATCAATTTGTAATTCAACATCTTTCATTTCGACCAAAAGAATATGTAAACCAGTCAATTCTACAAACACAAAACCGACAAATGCTGCAATGCAGTACATACCAGCAACCATCCATCTCCGTCTCCTGCTCCAATTATTTCCAGACTCTCATTTTCCATCAAATTCAGCTCATCTGCATTCATTGCCTATAACAAGCACCTGTTATACTGCACCGGCAAATCAGGTAACTTTCAGATAAATGTGCATCACAGGTGCATTTCATGATTAAACTTGGGAAACATGTTTTTCAACACAAATAGGGTACAAATTCAAAATAAGAGAGTCCTCACACCAAATTTTGCATTTTGACCAAAACAGTTTTATCATGCAACGTCTTCCAACAAGTATTTATTGGACAAGCATTTATATATCATTTATATGAAGTGACATATGTGAGTTACAAACTGCTATACACCACAAACATGGTCCCAGTTTCTTTGCCCCACCATGTACATGTACAATGTCATCACAGCAAGCTCAGGAAGACAAGACAAATACTGTTATTAACAAGTGACTGACCTGATAGTCATACATGGCGACACAGCAGACTGGATAGCTTTCAACAGCTGTATACTCTTCCGAGATGACTTGGCTAGACAACGTGCCCATGTATGCATTGCTGCCATTGACCAGAGTAATGCCATCTGTACTGCGGTGACTGGGTAATGGCGCCACATCGACATGTGCATAGTGATCCTGCACACAGCATGCAATGCAACACTGCTTCTTATATTCAATCTTAACATCAGTTACTGGTCAACTATGGCTGTGTCTACTAACATCATTTGATGAAGTGGTTCAACAAGTGACTGCTGAACCTTTGCACAGCAGCTGTAAGCTAGCTGTATATACTGACATCCCCAGTGAAGCATGATGGTTTGAGCAACTAACAACTGCGATATCCAGCATGTAATGGTCAACGGCAGACTAATTACTCACCACCATGATGCCTAGGCCAGCTCAGCCTTCCATCCCTTGCCCCTAGGGTCAGTAAATGAAGAGCAGCTTTGGTTGGGTAGGGAAAGGCAGGTATGGTTCATTCCATTCCTAGAAAAATGTGTGAGTGGCAGGTAAAACTGCGTAATCCAATGATAAGGCATGCCATACCTGAGTACTTCTGTCTTTGATAAGGCTGCCTCATAAAGAGGCACTATATCAAGTGTCCCTACTGTTTTTCCTTTACATCTTTCAGAAATATCCACCACAGTCCAACAGCAAGAACATACAACACTACACACAGGCACTCACTCTGTCAGACAAGTCGCTGTGTGTCGAGGCAGCTCTACCATCATCAATATCATCATCATCATTCTGCAAATTCTCGTTCTCAGCAAGCCATTCATCTACATTGATGCCTGCGCTACCCAGTGCTTCCAGACGTGCTTCGGCACGTGCCTTCGACGTCTGCAAAAAATAACAAGTAACAAGTGCATACTACTTGAGTCAGATGAGCTGTTTAAGGCTTTGTGCTTGTCTCACAGTATTTTTAGCACAGAGTATTTAGCAATACTGCTTATGCTGCTAGTGTATTTCATCATTCAAACCAGATCTCTTATACACTTTCCTGCAACAAACCATTAATGCTCTTTGGCTGATTACTCAACACAGTAAGTGTAAAAGTGATACAAAACTCGAAGAACATTTACCAATTAGTCAAAAATGACCTTAAGAAATTGGCATTAACTATGTCAAACCTTAACCCATTATCAAAATTCTTTTACCACTAGAAAGAGTATGAAATTTACAACAAACGCCATGTAATATTCCCACAACAGCTTAATTATGCTGCTGTATTGCCTTGGAAAGTAAAAAGGTTAAAACTTGTTACAAATTACAAAAGATAAAACTTAAAAATCATACTCATGTGTGACAAGAAATGAAACATTTCATGTCATATAGCTGAATAGATAGTAATACTGTCACAATGTAACATCATGACCACCATCATTAAAATCCTCATCGTACATTTAGTCAAATTCATAGTGGTCTACAACTAACTGCAAGACTGTAGATACATTACAGTGTAAAATACACTTTTGTTAGCAACTAATGATTAATATTTTGTAGCAGTAAGTATTTAACAATCCAGTACATTTTATTAATCTCACACAAATTGCATATTTTTTGGAAATAATGTTACTGTTGGCTGTAAGCAAAAAACAGCACATCTGTTTGCAAACAAAATTTCTACGAGTCAACACAATGGACAATATCAACAACTAAATCAAAATCAGATCAAAAGACATCAACAATCTTATGTGATACCTCAGCTTTCCGCAAATCATCCTGCATCTTGTCACACTGAGTTACTAAATCAGATATTTTCACAGCTGACGACACGCCTTCCACTGAGCCAAGACCTTGCAACTACAGCCAACATAAGCAGTAATGAATAAATTAACCACTGCTATGACTCAGGGCTGATGTTACAAAACACAACTGCAAACAGCTGTATAAATAATATTTGTGCAAAAAAATGTTGAAAAACCAACATGAGGCCAATGTAATGACAAAGGTCGTGTCGAATCCAAGTAGCAATGTTCTTATGCGCTACAATGGATCAAATTTCCCCTCACTGACCAGCACCCTTACAGTAAGAGGATCAGAACTACCATCTAACACAATGCGCTTCGAATCCGCAGGAGTCTCCACTACAAACAGAATATCAATCTGTTAAGCCGTTCTTTACATCAGAGCTGTATGACAGACTGACACACTACACTATGGGATCATCAGTCACCATAGGTCGCATGACAAACTGTACATTCGATACAGTCTAAAATGTATTTCAACAAATGTAAAAGCTACAGTGACAACAAACTACAGTCGGGCAATACCTTGGCTGCTTTAATCTCATCCGTCAACTTGCTTATCTTCTTCATCATCGTGCGAATTGTGCGAACGTCACGTATTACTGTCGCCGACCATTTGCAAGCTTCCTGATTCAACATAAGATCTCCACCGTGATCACAACTCAGCTGTGTCACCTGAAGAAATGCACAGAACTAAAAATCTTTAATAAATAGTTAGTAACGGTATGTCTGCAAATATACTTTGTTTGTACGCACTGTATTAATGATGCATGCCAAGTCTCACCTTCCAGCGTTTTGTAGTTTCCAAGCAATCATGTTGACAAAAATAGTGCTATTTATCTAAATTTAATCACCCGGGAACATGACCTTTGCTAAGAAATTATAAGGTACATATTTTATACATACGGAATTAAATATATTCATCTATTTTTGACATCCACAGACACGAGTGGTGGGCACATTAATCTCTATCATTCAAGTCTTCTGATAAACTTGCCAGTCTCGTCATAATGGTCTCAGCAAAGTGTATTTTAATGCTCACAGCATCAGCATACCTCATCACCATCGTGTGGTTCAAACTGATACTGAATAACTGTATTCAACACCGGCTTCTCCTGCAGGAAACACTGCACGTTGTACTCACGTGAAATCTGGAAAAATAAAACCATCATGCAAATTAGTGAAAATGTACCATTAAAGCCAATGACAAACAATACAAAAATTGCAGAAACCTCACGACATTCTCAATCTATTCGACATGTTAGCCTATTTTAAGCCACACAATTACATAGTACACTAAATAATACATTATGAAATAGAGATATTTGTGAAATAATGTACCAACAACAAAGCCTTTGCTTCAATTAACAGTGCTTCTGTAGTGACGTGCTCATGGAAAGGTACTATAGGCAAGTGTCTATACTAGAGCTAAATAAGCTTGCTTAACTATTGACAGAGAACATGTCAATGACTTACTCTACACCCACGATAAAAGTACTTTGATAGTAATAATTTCAGTCGTTTAGTATTTAGAAAGGATAAGATAATTTATTAAAAATTGTGCAATTAATATATAACCATAAAACCATTGCAAAGAAAGATGGAAATAGTTTCGAACAATTGCATTTTTGTTGTGGTAGGTTTTTAGCCAAACCTTGAATGGTATAATTATAGATTCACATGCCAGTGATCACAATTTGCACAATACTGTTTGATAAAGTATATCTATGAGACAGGGCCACTGAAACACCCTTACCTTAGAAGCATCATCCATAACTCGCTGGAAACATTCATTTGCTGTGTTTGCACTACTCTGCTCTGTTCTGGCAAGCAAAGTAAGGAAATCCCGCACTTTCTCATAGTAATCACCATCAAGTGTCTGACAACAGCAACATCATCAGTGCACAAAAGCAACATCATCAGTGCACAAACTTCATAACTCCACGTCAACTAGCATCCACAATCAACAGAACTTGTCCATTACTCACACACACTGAGGGCACATACATCTACACAGATTAGTTTGTTGTACATAAAAGCTGAAAAAGTGGTCTAGTTGCGTGGTGTACAACAACACTTTCCAAACATATGTCATACCATGTCACCAGAGTAGAGATTTGGAATACTACAGCTACTGCTACTACTACTATGTTGAGCTCGTTTCAGCTTGAGCTACAACGGTCCTCCGTGGTCCTTTGTCTTGCATGCAGGCATGCATTTCCTCCAGCTGTAGTCCTGTGTCCCTCAAACACAGAACATTAATAAGTTTTTAGACATAATTTCAATTTACTGTTCTTGGAGAGATCTTTCCAGCAATTACTTAGCTGAAGCACTTCAGTAACTAAGATAAACTCTGAAACAGATGTAACAAACTTGAAATATTCAACATTAGTTATCTGCCTCTTAAAATATCAAGCCAATTTATTAGTTTTCCATATCCTAGAATACTGACTTGACTATTATTGCAAAAAGTTTGATAAAAATCAGTTTTTTAAATGCAGCTTGCAAAAGTGCAACAGAAATTTTTTTAAAGAATTCCGGTCCAAAATCTAAATACGACATGTCAGGTATGCAGACACGAGAAAATATAAATAGAAAATAATAAATTAAATTAACGATAAGTAGCCAGAAAAGTGCAAGCTGGAGAAGCAACTGTAAGAATGTCATCAGCTGACTGTTGACAATGTGGCTTCAGCGGTCTCACGTAATGGAAGCATTACAAATGCATAACTGCATATTAGATTTCATTAATGCACAAATTTTTCTCACACAAAGTACTACAGTTTCTCTACATCTGGCATTTATATGAAACAACACCACACAGAAAATAAATTACATAATAGAAGCTTTCTTGACAGGCACAACAAACACTGCCGATTCATGTTCGTTCATCAATGAATCAATCGATCTCAACCTTATTATGGTTGTAGGCATTGGCACATATTCACTGCACACTTACAGACTGCAACATTTGGCATTAATAATGAGACAGAAAGGTTGATACAGTATCAGTGGGCTGGTTGTCAGTACTCGTGTTTCCACTGCCTGAAAAGACCCATTTTCAAAAGGATCAATGTAATCTAATGTACTGTAATAAAAAAATTTTTATAGTGGCCTAAATTTTAAACTATGGCTATTTCTAGGACACCAGAGTGTCACAAGTTACAAACCAAGGAAAAACAGTTACAGGATCAAATCAGAAAACGAAACACTAAACAAGAAAGGCGGCAGAAGATAGAGAGGGATGCAGAAGATACAATGTCGTCCAGCAAACTGTTCCAGACCTTCGGGGCAGCAACCGGAAATGCCCTGTTGTCTTGACTTGAAATGTTAAAACTCTCAATCAGCCCGTGTGAGCTGATGGGCTATAGAGTAAACTCAATCTGTTAAAAATGGAAAAAATTTCACATTATATGATGAAAATCACAAACAAATTAAACAGTAATCTTACGGTTACGAGTTCCGGCAAATTGGTGTTGTAGTATCTAAGCAGATGACCGTTGGTTGCTGCAAGGTTCAACAAATATTCATTTCTCGCTTGTGTTGAACGTGACTCGCATGATTCCCACCGTGACTGACACTGCAAATGACGGCATTGCATTATTATTATTATTTTTATTATTATTATTTATTAATATAAACGCGTGACATGGCAAACAATGACTGTAGGCTAACAAAGTCAATAGTGGAACAGAAAATACACAACACAATAAAAACAGTACATTAGGAATTAACCCTGGTACTCAGTTCCCAGGGTGGGTCTAAAATTATTATTATTTTTTTGTATTATTATTATTAAGGGCATTTATATAGCACAAATTCGCAAGGACCACAAATGCGCTATGTCGGCAGAGATGGCAGTATGGTTACGTAACTGTCTATGTCTCTATAGCTATTTACATAACTAATTATTGTCAAGACAGTTAAATAGAAATGTCTTCAGATGTCTTCTGAAAGTCTCCTCCGTGCATTATCGCACATCAACTAAAGCACAGAAATTTACAAAGACCACCCTCAAAGCCAATACTACTAGCGATAGTACACAACAGGTGTTATTTTATGTCAACATTGTCTCGTCAGCATCTATCTGTTTGGTATGTTTGTCTCAATGCAAAAATATGAAAACATACAAATCACAAATAGACATAATTTGATAGCAATATGTCTGAGAGGAATATATTACCATATAAACAAGTCGCCAAAGTAATTAGGCAAAGGCCACATCAAATCTGTGGGAGGGGGCAAACTGAAACCATAATCTAATATGTTCCTTAAGCTCCCCAGAACCTCCACCCCAAACAAAATCTCGATCCATGCAGCGGCTTTTACAGGGCATGGGTGCATGACAGACACACACACTATGCTACAGGAACATCAGTCGCAACAGCCCCCGCACATTTGATGTGGCCCAATAACTAGAAGATAACATGATAACACTATATAATATGATCATGTTGTGCAGCAATTGTTGCATCATCAACCTAATTTACAGTATAGCTGGAACCCACAACAGCAAGCTACAGTGTATACAAGTAAATACCGCAATGGTACATCAACTCAGACATTACATGTACGTTATTCACCTTGGAATGCTGCTGCTGAAGTCGATTCTGTGATACAAAACGGCTCGTCAATTTGCTCCTTAATCTTCAAAACAAGCATCAGTAAACGCCGCTATTATAGACATAACTCAGAAAAAAAACATGAAAAGGAAAAGATAAAATATGCATGACTAGGGCTATGGCAAATGAATGTAAAGACAATGAGCATTGCAAGCAATCAACAAAAACATGAGAAAATAAACGTTACATTGAATAAAGTATTATACCTGTCACTGTTTAAAGGCTGTCACATTTGTACCATATTATGTCAACAATTTATTTCATATACTGAAACAGAATGCACCAATTCAACTTTGCTGGACACAGATGCTACTTGGAGAGCTCAGTGCACTGCCCTAGTGCCCAGAGCTGCAAGTGATGCCAATGCATGGTAGCCTATGGATGACAAAAAGTGAAGAACTGAGAAAGAGAGAAAAGCCAATCATGTCTACTGCAGTCAGCTGCAAAACTGCAAAAAGTAACCGGCAGAGCATTTATATTCTCACTTATGACAATCAACATCCTAAAATGCAAGTGAAAAAAAATAAACATTTGTTTCTGAAACAGTTGTACATGACAGCTCATTCTACAGTTACAATATAAAACTAGGGGCACTGCATACTTTGCATCGACATTGGTTGCCTTGACTTTAGCTTCATAAGCTTCGTGCTGCTCCTCGCGATAGGACTTCTGTGACTTATTCAGCTCCTGGACTGTCGTTATCAGTTCCTTCTGAATTTCATTCAGTCGTTCTAGAACCTGTCACCATGTTAACAATGCAATCATAAATGCATTTTTTCAATGCATTCTGTCATTGTTCACTTTTAGATGTAATGACATATCACAGACTATACGTACACAGGCATTATTTATGAGAGCTACATCTACCCAGCTTTTAGAACAGAAATATGATATTTATAACCTTTTAATGGCTATCACATCTGTGCCATATTTTGTTAACATTTTATCTGCATATATTCCTTATAAAATATTATGCACTCACTTCAATTTTACTATTTTGTCTGATTATTCATACGAAGTCTACAGCCTACTGCTAGCAAACAAAATTTTACACACCACTTTAACACAGCTAGCACGACTAGTTTTCATCTCCTTGCATTCGCTAGAAATCTTTTCCAAGTACGACTCAGCTGCCTCCAGCCTCACACTGTTAAGTCTCTCAGTCTCCTCCAACACCATTCTCCACACATCAATTGTTTTTCTGTTACACAACAAAAACAGATTTTATCATCAAAATTATTTTCCAAATATATAGCAATAACATAACTACAGAAAAGCAAAGAAAAATAAAAATAATAATTCAAACAACATAAACACTTTCAGTTACTCAGTGACCTCAACTACTTGACTGCTCGTTGACAAAATAATACAAGTAACAGTCATAGTAAGGTTTAACTTCTGCTCAACACACTAAGAACGTTTCACTCATTTCAGAGACAACTGAAAATGACCATGCAGCAAACATGCACATGTTTAATTTTGAGAGGCAGAATAATTTGCAGACATTTGCAGAGTATGAATGAGGTTATAAATAATCTGTAGAAGAAATGTTATGTGTCTACAGAAGATGTTAAGCAGTGCAAACAGACAATTTAATCACACAGATATTTGTGTTTAATAAATTCAAGCAACATGAAGTGAGCTAAAAGTTATTTTAACTACACACCTATACGATGGCAATTAACAAATTACCTGAACTGGTATTGGTTAGTGTCAATGTCAGATGAAGTATCATTTGTGAACTGTCGCTTAGTCATTAACTGTTGCACAAGCTTACTCAATGACTACACTCAACCAAACACACACATTCTAGTACAGAAACAACACAGACATTAACATTATCACAACACATACAGAAGCCAGCGATGTCTTCCAGACGTTGCTGACATCTGTGAATTCGGTGAATTACAATCACAGACCAACTGTGTGTATGGTCCAAACTACTATTAGCCTGCATGGGTGTACATAAAAGCAACACTTTGCATTACCTGACAAATAATAACATATGTAGTCTCACTAAATACTTTGCAATAGCCACCATTAACAGCAAAATTCAAACAGTTGCACGCTGCCTAATACAAAAAAAGTCGTGCAACATTATTGAGAAAGTCAACAAGCCCTCAGCTGAGATTAATATAAGCATGGCATCATTGTCACTAGCAGTGATGTTAAAACCAGATTTTTTCCAAAACCGGTAACCGGTTGGCAGAAACCGGTTTTTTACCGGTAATCGAAAGGTTGTTAAGCACTGATTATCGTGGCATAGGCATACGTAAAGGAGCTAATTCAAGTGCCGAGCTAGAGTACTCATTTTTTTTCAAAATTAACCTATAGTAGAAGCTAAGACGTATTTCGTTAGATGTAATACCATTGTCGGCAGTAGTTAATTGACATGAAACTACTTATAGTTATGGCCTGTAACTTATGGGTGGAAATAAACAACCAAATTTCTATACTCTGCAAATGGCTGCCGTTGTATAAAAAAGGTGAACAGAGTATAGCAGTTTGTGTAATCACCTCACCGCTACGGGAAATCACTTACCATATGTGATCACACAGTGTTACCTGCCACCCGGCAGACGTGACTTTCTCGCCTTTACCCCAGCCGAAGCTGGTACTCGATTTAGCGACCCCGAAGGGATGCAAGGCTGAGTTGACCTAGGCACAATGGGTGTGAACAGTTTGCCTAAGACTGCTACTCGAC
>Ga0126335_1001334_pt1 | contig 13700 bp, 9 predicted proteins | sample OlaspJWI45metaG_FD_108409 | JGI IMG/M metagenome (GOLD analysis project Ga0126335, IMG submission 108409) | Marine gutless worms symbiont microbial communities from Oahu, Hawaii - Olavius sp. 1 OAHU.JWI-45 metaG | ecosystem: Host-associated > Annelida > Digestive system > Unclassified | place... | reverse complement strand
GTTGCCTACAGTTAGCCTAGTTCATATTGTAACACAGTGAAGTGGTTCTGGTGGGACTGAAGCCTATCTCAGTGGCCAACTGGCTTCCTTCAGTGCTTTGACGCTGTTGGTTGGGTCATCTGGTCTGTAAAAATCGTCCCCAAAATGACCTATAAAGTGTTGAGTGGGACGTTAAACCTCTGCTCACTCACCCATAGTGTGGATAAACTTGAGCAGTAAAGGGAACAGAGATAAAAGTTGGATTTGTGTGCAAAATTGTTGAGTTCATTTGCTGAGAGTTTTATTCTGAATGTAACCTTTTGAAGTAAGTTTTAGAAGATAACATTGTCGATGCAGTGCACTGCAGGAAACTAGCGTTAGCAGCTTTCATAGTTTTCAAGAAAGCAAAGGCCGACAAGACCAAGGTTGAATTGGGCGAGTCTCAGCATAGGTCGACTTTAAATCATAGTTTGATGCATGGTTCATGGTTCACTGATTTCTGCAATTCACTTGCCGCATGTCTTAAGTTATTTGTGACATCAGCAATCACTTTCAGCTGCAGTTGGTAACTTGTGTCTTTCTGCTGTACATTTGAGCATTTATTTATTACTGCATCATTTGACAGAGCGTGACTCGAAGCTCAAGTACATATTTCGTTCAGCGCGGTTTTTCATCATAAAGAGCAACAATTATGAGAATGTTGCACTGTCCAAGGCACGTGGTATTTGGTCAACAATGCCAAATAATGAGGCTCGACTTAACCAGGCTTTTCGAGTATGTACAAACTTTTGAAGTTTTAATATTGTCAGTTTTAACGACATTAATGCTTTTCATCTTGGCAACACATATGTGTTAAGAGGTTGCTGTGTGGTTGAGGATCTGTAGGCAGTAGCTGTAAATTTCTACATACAGAGTGACTCTGGATTCATGCTCTGACAAAAATAGATATTTATAAGATTTTGTTATTGTGTGTAGTATTATGCTGAAGGCTGTCAATGCATTATATCTTGTAATGTATGCATGAAATCATCAAGCCACGTACCTTTGTCGATACCCAACAGTGAGGTGGCCTGTTATAAGTATTCAGTATACAGTGATTTTGTGTGTGTTTTTTTGTAAATTTGCTTGTATGCTGAATGCTTGTGTGAATCAAGTTATTGGATGTGTTGTAGGAATGCTGCAACGTGATTCTCATATTTTCCATTAAAGAGAGTGGCAAATTTCAAGGTAGATAGACATTGTTTGTCTGTGGTTTCTTCTGCTTGCACACCTGTAGTTTGCAATGTAATGTGTGGAGTTAAATTATGCATGATAAAACTAGTAGGTTTCATGACTGAAACTGTCAAGAAATTGAATTGAGTGACGTTCTGTGGCTAGTTTTAACTTTCTGAAATTATGATTTTACAGTCATATGTCAGTGTCAGTCGTAAATTTGTATAACGCTAAGCCTCTAACGCGCTGTGTACACTAGTAGCCTGAGAAAAGAAAAGTCTTGAGATCGCACCGAAAACAGTCGACAGAACGTGCTGGGTCTCGTAGACTGTCTGGCAGCGAGTTCCAGGCTGATGGACCAGCAACAGAGCAAATCCGACGGTCGAACGTCGGTGTCATGGCACAAACAGCTGGTGGCAACTGGCTGATCACAGATGTTGATGACTGGCAATGGGATAGAAGGCTGCATGTTTATGTTATGGTGATGACGATTGTCATCATTCTTAGTTTTGGCGTACTGTGAAGAGCCCAGTTATGCTGTTTCGTTACTTGACATTCAGAGTTTTTCTATCTTTACTGTATTTTGGCCAAACTTGTGATCTAATACAGTGCACAGTATACACAGTCAACAAATGAAAGCAAACTCTGTTTGTTATGAAAGCGGATCCTCTTCTGTTTGATACGTAACATTTTCGTTAATTACAATGTATAGTATTGAGCTTAGCTGTTGTATAGTGCATTCTTTCCTGTGTCTTGTGCAGGTTATGCGAGGTTGGCGTCTGAATCTGACAAGAGTCATCCTCCAGTTCGTTGGGTCATACCTCCAAGGTTCGACGCTCGCCTTCTCAGTGGAGTCTTTAAGTTGGACTGGATTAACAGGTGACGACTGGCTTCATTTGCATCATCTTTGTGTATAATCTCGACTCTGGTTTTTGAGTGCACGTAGAACTAATTTGAAGACTTGAAGAACTCATTAGTTAAATACATGTGTATTTGAATTCGGAGGTTGATTACATTGAAAATTAACATGCAAAATATTCTTTTCAAATTTATTATTATTTTCTAGTATTATTACTTTATTACCAAAGAACCAGACTCGTTTCAGTAATGTCCATATTGCTGTGGTGGTGCTTAAACAGCCAAGTTGAAAACCAGCGAAAGTCTGTTAAAGGTGATGTGCAAAGGTATAGTCCAAAATTGACGTAAAGTAGTTTCTAGATGCGTACTGCAATATAAGTGCTCTGCATAATAAATATTAATAAATTACACCACGAAATGCTGAAAAGTAGAAGTTGTGGTCTTTGTAGTATAGTTGTTCTTGGGCAATTTCCTGTCATCCATGACATCATATTGGGATATGTTTGCTTTGTTTATGTTGAAAGAGGTTATGTTACCTGTTTATTTTTAAGAAACCATTCTATGTTCATCATTATGCCTCGGTGTTTTTGTGCGATTGGTTGTTTGTTTTTCTGGCTGCGGCAGAACATTTTGCAGACCAGGCACCGCATAGTCTGGTACCACTGCAGCCGCTAAAGGCTCATACATATACAGTTGCAGTTGCTGTGGTTCTGCTGATAAATCTTCTTCATCACTTAACTATAAATACTAATATTCACGTTTGACTATAATACATGCAGCTGTACAGTCAACAGACAAGAATGTTTTGGTTGTTTTCTCAGTATGATGTCGTCAAACAAATCTTCATATGCACACTTTCACACACTTTGACAACAATTAGCTCATTTTTTACCTTCCACTATTTAACAACCAAAAAACATTGCATTTGATCTTTTAAAGCTTGATTGATTTGAAACATGCTGAAAGATTTCAAATTTGAACATAGTAACTTCCCTAGTTCTGACTTTCCTAGATCTGTCTGTTTGATGGTCCAACCTGTGTACAGTGGGAATGATTTGCGAAAACGTGTATTTCTTTGGTGTGTTAATGTAGACTTAATTGATAAGCAGTAAGCATATGAGCACAGTTGTGGCAGTTAACATGTTGAATCGTTTATAGTAGATGCGCCGGAGCCTGCACTTACGAATCGGGCTTTTTTCCCATCAACGCATCCACCGATGAATGATGTTGCAATCTCATCGTCAACAATGCAGTCCATGATCCATATACATGCAGTATTTGTGTTTGTGTCTTGTAGGCGTGACCTGATGTTTGGGGAGTGTGCTCATCTCAAAAACCCGTGGAATGAATTGAAACTGGTGAAGGTTGGACGTGATGGACAGGTATCACGCTGTGAAATTGACACGTTCAAAGATGAGTTGAAGATGAATTTATATAGTGCAATAAAGTTCAGCAGTTCAGTGGTGCTGCTGTGAAATGTGTTATATGCAAGTACATGTACATACGTGCAATGTATTGTATATGGCACTCAGGAAAATGGACAGTTTATATTCATTTGTGTAAGAATGTGTAAGTGTTGCAGCATCACCTAAAAGTAATAATTATGTTTACCAGTTTTTAAACAAGCTGTCTTTGTTCTTTGTTTGCGATGAAGTGTAGACAGGTCTTTAAACTGACAAAAGAACATAAAATGTTGCATAAATGATCAGTTTTTTATGAATAGCATGTGGCTTTAAGCTTGTGGAAAAAAGTAGAATTTACATGTAGCATTTTAATACATTGTTTCAGTTTGTTGACGGCATTGTGGTTCTGTTCGTTAGTTTTTTTGACAGTGGAGTCGTCAGCTCTGTTGATGAGATTGGTCGTATTAGATATTACACAGATGTTGTACTTTGGTTGCAGCTGATATTTGTGTGTTACGGAATGTTTGAAGGTTCTTTTATTAGTTAAGTCTACTGACTTAGCAGACTCGCAGTTGGTTTAACATTCAAATATGATGAGATCTGCTTATTGCCATGTCTGCTGTATCCTACCATCAGTTGCTTATTGTAATCACCTGATGACCAAACATGTCTTTTGTTTCATCATTTTTATCCATGAGTAGTTTCTACTTGTTACTGCAAGTTTGACTTTTGCTGTGTTCTTGAGTTACAGCTGATAGTATTTCGTCTTACATTGTGTAGAATACCATTTGCTACTTTTTGTCAACATTTAACTGATTCATTTATTAATTCAACTCATCTAATTTACTGTAGGCCTGTTTAAGCAACTTTGCTGCTGATAGTAATATTTGTTTCAAGAAAGTGAACAATATACAGCACGTCACTTTTTACGCCTCTGCAACCTAGTATATAGACGCTTGTAGGCAGTGGTGTATTGGGGGTATACGCCGTATACCAACCTCCGGATTTTTTTGACAGCGTATACTCACCTCAGTGATCATAAATAAGCAGGGTATACTGTATACACGTATGCCATGCCTTTTGCGTATACCCACCTCCATGTTTAGCAATACACCACTGCTTGTAGGCATGGTGTGCTGTTTGGCTGTGATTCTGTTTATCACCAGCGATGTTGACAAGTAATTTGCACCATGTGACTCAGCTGCAGTGGAGCGGTCTTCAGCAGACTGTTTACTCATCGTGGTGGTACCTAGGCCAACTCGGCATTCCATCCCTCTGGTGTTGGTAAATGAGGACTAGCTTCAGCTGGGAAGGTGAAGGCAGGTATGGTTCATTCCATTCATGAATAAACATGTGAGTGTGCAGGTAAAACTGTGAAATTTCTCGACAATGCATGCCATACTTGAGCGCTTCTGTAGTGAGGTTCTTTCACTAAGTGTTTGACTTCTACCTTTAACATGATTGTGGCAATTGGGCACTAACTGACAGAAGGCATGAGCATCATTTAGTTATATTCATCATACTAGATAACTTGCATTTTTGTTGATATTCACACAGCTGATCTGTTTCATGTCCATTTTGCATACAAATTGTATTCGTATCAATTATGATGTGTTCTGCATCATCAGGAGGTGGAGCCGACAGTCGGAGAAGCTCTGTGTCGCCTGTTTCAGCCCGACGAAAACATTGACCTCCGTCGCATTGCCCAGATAGCTCGCCAGTCTCTGAAACGTCGTGATGCCGGTGCCAGCGGAAAGTCGGCCGCCAGCCGATCTGCATCAGACCTGTCTCTACCACCTCCACCCGGACTGACTGATTCTTCTTCTTCTAGGTCAGATAAGTTGCTGTTAGGACTGTGTGACAGTCGGACATTGTGCTGCCGAGGCCGGGCTCCTCGGACTAGCATGTGTTCACCTCTCGGCACGTTCTGGACCAATTTCAGTGACATTCTCGGCTTACTCAGCTGTCGTGAATGCGATTCTGCTGCTAAGGCAAAAACTAGGTTAGGCAGAAACATTCCGAAAACTGTGTGGTGGGATGTTGATTCAGAAATCCCATGCTGGCCAGTGCTGCGGCTGTGGACTCTTCATACAGACTTGCTAAATCCTGCTGTATGAACTGTAAATGGGGTGGGCTTGTTGGAAAGATGAACTCTGGACTCTGTGGAAGACATTTTGCATGTCTCTATCAACTTAATAGTTGGTCTTCGGACTTCACGTTGAAAATGCCTAGGCAGACTCTCACGTCGTCACGGACACTGCCTGGACTCTGGTGAACTCTGGTCAGACTTGCAGTTTGTGCTCATTTTATTTCTAGTCATAATGGTACTATTTGTAACATTGTTAATGTAACAACTAATTGCCATTATTTGTATTAACTCTGGAGATAAAATGAGAGAAAATATGATTCTCATGCAGGCTTAGCTGGTAAATTTTATTGCACCATTTACCATGAAATGGTGCAGTTTGCCAGCTAAGCCTACGTATGTTATTGAAAATTGATAATTTTAAATTTTAATAACTTCCTAGTAATATGAAGCATTAAGCCATCAAGAACGGTGGTTAAAGTTGTTATTAACATTAATTTTTTGCATAATTCATAGATGGAATAAGTGACAATACAAAATTGCGATGATTTCTTGTTACTGTACGCATCCAAAGTACGTTTCAGTACTTGCTGCCCTTTTTGTACAAGGCTGTATTCTTATTGCACCCAGCCTGTTTGTATAGCTGTTCATCTGTCGCTTGCAATGCATTCCAGTAACTGTCAGAACATAGTCCAGGAAGGTCCTCAAAAGTGATATGTCGCTACCATTGTCACAGCACAACTCCCAGACTACTTTAGATGTCAAAAAAACGTTAACAAATTCAGGATGCTAGGTGACATAAATATTGTGCAGGAAATGTCACCAAACCCAGCGGCTGTACAAACAATGTATGTCAAGCTTGGTAAAAGTGAAGCTACATAATAAGCGTTAATTAAATTAAATAGGATTTGGCGTTTTCATGAAATGTTCCCCTCATTTTTCAGTTTTGGCACATTGGTGCAGCCTATTGCAATTGATGATCCTGTAGCATGATGTGTGTGTCAGTCTGTCACACACCTGTGCCCTGCAGAAGCAGCTGAACAGATCAAGGTCCCCGGCAATAAGGGTCACCTGGGGCATTGTAGTGGCAGAAAATTTACAGCTTTCTCGGTTCATTTGCCAGATGGTGCCACATTCGTTAAGGCATGTGGCAAATTCCCAAAATGACTAAGTTTCGAGTGGGACATTAAGCTTCAACACACTCACACTGGCAAATTACATTGGCCACTTGTTTTAGTTTGTTTTTTGGTTAATTCATTAATTTTAATAAAAACCATTTTATTTCATTCATCCGCAGAGCAGACACTCATGCTATTAATGGGTTTTTCTCTCTCTTCTTTGGCTGAACAATAATACCGTGTACAGTGCTAAAACTTCAAACACCGGTGCTATTCAGTTACGAGGATGATGCCCATTTTGCCCCTTTATTTTTTATGTTGATGTTTTTCAATTTGAGATTGGTGCATTTCAGTAGAAGAAGAACCAAATGAATGACACCGTCTTAAGGCAGCATGAGATCCATCCGTGCTGACTAATATATATTTATGAAAGTATGAAACTGGTCCATAGGTGCATTGCTTGGCAAGGCAACTGCTCTGTTGATGGCCTTGCTGCTTTGCATGTTGCTTGTTGGGAAACTGCTTTCCTTATAAAATATTAAACTTGAATTATTTGAACAAACACCCCACACATACTGTATTATAAAGTGGTCTATAAAAAGTGGTAGTTTACTTTTGATAATAACTCACTCAACCAATCTTAACAGATTTGAATAGATTTTACTAGTTTTAATGGAGAAGAAATTCTACATATTCATAGTAAAACGTTACCTGTAGTGATGATGTGCGGTATGAAAACAAAAATATTATATACTGATTTTAATAGAAATATATAGCTTTCTTTGCTGGAAAGCAGCATGGCACATTGTACAAACTATACAATACAAAGCACAAAAAACAGATACAAAGGAATACAAAAAATGAACGTCAGATGAAAGAAAAATAGGAAAAGCACGCATAGACTATACAGTGATATAAAACAGCAGTGCTGCATACTGTTACAACCTATCTAGAATCTTTACATTAAAAAGCCCTTCATAATCACCACTGTTTAGCAAACTGTCGATGAACTTCTTCCTCTTATTCTCTACCATAACACGAACACTCGGTAATCCAAATACATCTCTTACATACCACACATCATCACTACTGGTAACATTAAATATTGATGCAATTGTCTAGACACTGAGAGCTGCCAGCAAACAGCATTACTGCCTCAGTTGCAAATAACAAATGGCAGAAAGTATTTTTTGACAAGCTCTACAATCACGTTTTCATATTTACAGGCACTGAACTTTGAATATATGCAATTAAAAATGTGCTGATTAATAGAACACCTGAAATTATTCCAGCAAGCACACAAACACCCAGATACTTCACCGAGTTTACAAATTAAAGACTGTCACCAGCTAGTTTAAGAGGCTCACGGATGACATCATAATGAGCACTGATACACGGCGCCATTTTGTTTGAGATTGTAAGCGATTAAAGCAGTTAGAACTGTTTTTCAGCTGCACAACTGGAAGTTCTTTTCATGTTCTGATAAACAGCTTTATGCAACAGCATTTGACTTTCTTTCACCAAAATTCAATTGTTAAATTGTTGCATGTACCAAAAGTTCAATCCAAACTCGAAGTCTGATTTTTAAATTGAGTTCTAAGATTAGCATTGGTTTCAAACTCAGTGTAAACTGAGTTTAAAAACTGGGTTGTGAACCAACATATCTGTGGTACACATATTATTTTGCCCTTGTTTTAAATGGGACTGTACCGGATTTCGTTTTGCCTGCAGCTGAAATTTGGCTTTTTCCCAAATCCAACTCCGGCCAAAATTTTTGCCAGATTTTTGGACTTAGCTGGATTTGAAAAAAGTGCTATGTTACCTGACAGTGTGTCTCAGTTGATATTTCTGAAGTGCAATTCAAAAGTGATTAATAACAGTTAAAGGAACAAACTTGAGTATTAGTTTGGCTGTTTGTGAAATTTGTGACTGATGTGAGCATTGTATTAGTTGCTAAATTAAGTTTCTGATTGTGTTAATTAATGTTTCTCACGTGTTTCCTTGTGTCATTTTAAGAAGGTTACAAATCCAGCTCTGGCTCTTACACTTACAAATTTGGCTTTTTTCAACTCCAGCCTGATTTGGACAAAGCAAATCTGGTACAGTCCTAGTTTCAAACAAGCTGAATATCATAGCAGTTGTGATTAGAAAACAAAAAAATCTTCGCTTTTGTCTAGCATTTACAGGAAATAAAATTTTTCACATTGATATTATGATTATACGTAGTTGAAGTGCCAGTTGCGATGTCAGTGGCACTGTCTTTTCTGTGTAAAGAAAATATGAAGCAGGTTTGGCTTTAAACCAAAGGTTCAAGTTCGGCATAAGTTCAGTTTAAAACTGGATGTTTCAGATACACTTTTCTTTAAGCTCGGTTCTATTTTAAGCTTAGCTTTCGGCAGAAACAGTTTGTTCCAAACACTGAACTCTAGCCTCACCTCACTTTTCTCATTGATTTGGTTGCAAACAAACTGTATTTTAAGCTTTAAAGCTATCATTTCATGAAAATGAAAGTCGGAAATAGTATGCCTGACAAAGTACTGGTCAGACACGTTGTTCATAAGGCTAACTGCAGATGTCATTATTAGAGTGGCATGTTTGTGTGCTTGTGACAAAATATTTCTGTAAGTGAGTGCAGGGAGACCACTTGTTTGTAAAAGTCTGAAAAAGTTAATTTACAGACGGTTGCAGAAATGTCAGGAATTAGGAACAAGTCATGTGGTTGTGTGAGGGCTGTTTCACATCGATGTGAATATTTGTAAATGTTTTCCACACAGCTTTGTGAAAACTTTCATTTTTAGTGATGGGGATCAACTGTCGATTTGTCAGCCATTTTTACACATTTTTATGCAATCTTTAATGTTTATCTGTCATCGACTTATAGAATTTCATTGGCTGACAGTATGCTGATGGTGGCCAACTGTTTTGTGTTTTTCACGTTCTGTTTTGCAATGATGCGGTGTGTTCATTCACTAAAGATTATGATTGTATTTGTTAGGAAAAGATGCAGACTTTTGTGTTTGGATGCATGGAATTTATTTCTAATGGCAGAAAAGTGTTGACGCTATGATTTTTTTAAGTATTTGGGTTTTAATTGTAATGTTTTAATTTCTGTAAGTCTGCAACTCAGCAAATCTTCTACAGGTAACTGATCATTCGCATATTCTTCACAAACATTTGCATCGGTGTGAAACGGTCTCGAGTCATGGAAAATTAGTAATTTCGCTGTCAGATGAATTTGAAAATTGAAATATTGAGTTTCGGGAATTCCCGAATCTGACTCGTGTTTTTACTGCATTTGGTCTTTGGACCACATGATTTGGTGTACAACTGATGATGGTACCATGGTACGGCTGGTTGAACTATAATATGATGGTCGGTTGTATTATGGTTTTTATAACAGCACAAATCATAAACGTGATTACTACAAGAACCATGTTTTGACCGTGGTTGAACCATGGATGGTATTTTGGGACATTGAAAATATGATATAGACTGACAGCATTTTGGTGCTAAAAATTTAAAGAAAAAAAATGATATGCTGTATAGTGCTAAAACATATACAGAAGGTCATGAAATTCTCTCCAAGATGAAAAGTGGTCTCCTGCACATGAGATGTGCCCCTGCCTAAAAACTGTGCAAAACCTTGTTTAAATCTGTTAAGAATTAACAGAGTTATTGTCAGCAGTTAATTGCCACTTTTTGTAGACAGCTGCAAGGTAAGTGTTGCTGTCTCTCTGCCATTGCTTCTCCATCCAACTGTTTTTTAATCTTTTGTAAAATAGTGTGGTATTGCAGTTGATGTTCTCGTTGCTGGGCTGTGAGTGATTTTGACCATAATCTTTTGTTTTGTTACCGTTTCTGTTTATTGTCCCTCGTCATGTTTTGGCTTATGTTCTAGTGTAATGTGTGTCCGAGAATTATTGCTATACAACTGTAGTTTGCCAACCAGTTAACCATTTATGTTTTCCATTGGTGAATGACAATGCATTCAAAATATAACTTGTTGAGATTTGATGAAATTTATTAGGTTTAATAGCATGTGACAGTGTAACGATGAAATAGAAGTGTTCAACCCCCAAATATGTCAATATTTAGCCATTAAACCTAGTAAATTTCATAAATTTATTAGGTTTAATGGCATAAATATTGACATATTTGGGGGTTGATATTTGCGCACTTCTATTTTATGATTACATTGTCACACTTGGTGTAGACGGTAACGAGGTAATGTGTACCGTATGTCTTAATTATACATTGATTAAGGTGTACCTAAATTTGTCCTGTAATAGGTCAGAAATTCTGGAGGCAATTTTGTCCTTTAGTAGAATGACATATATTATATTTTGAAAACAAAGTATATTGCCCAATGTATTTGGCAACAGAGTCACGATTAGCAATTTGATATAGTTTCTACAATTTGTAGATTTTATAACATTTTCAGATGTTTCTTGTTTACAAATGTCATTTTGTATTCTTAATTTTTGCAGCAATGATGATATCTCAATGCATGAAGAATTGTTGCTAAAATGCGGTGTTTGAGTACATGTGTAGATGTGCGGACAATCGTGTTACCTCATTGGATGTGCGACACACTGCCTGTGATCTGACATAAATGGCTATACAACCAGATTATACTAATTAAATTTATTTTTAATTATGCATTTATTTGGTCAACTTCTTAAGTGCATGGTGTTAATTTTTGGAACTTTCTGTTGAATTGATTTTACTTTTGAATATTTTGAGTTTTGCTGTTGGTTCACTCTAGCTGTGCTTGTTAGTGAAGTATTTTGTGGCTTCTGATTTAATCATGACCTGACTGTTAAATTTGATTTGGTTGTATAAATGCTTTTGCACTGCGTAACAAAAGAATGAATTCTTTTCATTCCTGTCTTCAGATACAGCTCTAGATCGTTTGGCATTCCCACTATTGAGTGTGAGCATTGTTGAATGTGTGTGGTCTGTGTTGTGAAGCATGTCAGCTGTCCATGGTGACACAGCTTAGTGGGAAACAGTTCACAGTTGCTGATAATGTCTGTTGTGCATTGTGTGTCTGCATGTGTGTGTTTGTCGGTGTATGTGTTCTGTGTGCATGGGTGTCTCTGTGCAATTGCTGAGTGTCCGAGTGCTCCGTCAGATGTCGTTTTGCAACATTCTGCTTGGCTAGTCTTTGCTGTACAGGCTCTGCAGTCTGGTTCTGTCTGTGAATTTGTGTATGTGATGCATTGCATTGATACGTAGATACTGTTTTATGGCATTGTGCTGCAGTAGAGCTTAGCAAACTGGACACGTCAGTCTCCTATTAATGTGTGCTTCTGTGTGTGTGGTGATGTGTCGTTTTCCAGTGGCATGTGTCTTGTGCTTGTCGTATGTGTCTGCAGTTGTTGATTGTGCTGCATGCTGTTTTACTGTTATGCTGAAAGTGATGTGGAGTGCTTGGTGATTAGTTGTACCTGTAGCAGAGAGCTGCATAGGGATGCAGATGATGGTTATGTACTGGTAAATGTGGGAATACTGCAATAATGGGGACAAGTTAGACAACATTATCTAAAATACTGCAGTAGTGTGGAGATGATGACATATTCTGTGGCAGCGCCATGCCAGTATTCTCGGGCACTTGTGGGAGTATCTTTTATCCTGAGTGATTTCCCGATGCAGTGTGGCTAATTTCCTTAGAAATTGCAGGCACTTCTCCATTGAACTAATAATTGTGGATGGGCATAGCAGTGCCACTGTTGGGATGGAATGCGATGGGATGGGGACAGCTGTTTCGTGTTCGTGGTTTTGTAATGGTCTGCTAACGTTGCTCCAGAGAGTAATGGTCTGATGCAGGGTTTGGCTTCGGAGTGGTATTCTTGCTGTGTCACCAATAGCAGCTGTAGCTCTGTTGGTTCCAGCTTGTGTGAGTGCTGTCTTTTTAATCATTGGTCAGTGTCTGGTGCCTCTAGTTGTTGTTTTGTGTTTTGACTGTGATCAAGTGCTGTGCAGTGATGTAATGGTCGGTCAAGTTTGTTGCATCGAGTGTAGTTGCTGACTTTTAGGCCACATTAAATGCATAGGATGTTATGATCGATGAAGCTGGCCATCTGTCAGTCTGTATGTCACACAGCTTCCGCATCACTATCAGCATACTGCAGTGGCGAGCAGAACAAGTGCAAATGTGGCTGAACAGATCAAGATCCTGCTTGTTCTGGAGATTCTTGGAGACCCAAGAAACATTCTGTAACACCAAAGTTCTGATTTTCCCCATGCATTCAGTGTGTTCGTCATCTTCTTTGACCACTTGTTCTTGGACAATGGACATGACATCGTTAATGCTGGCAGTTTAAGACATTTTATTGTTATCTAAAGGTCAACATTAACAAGTAGCATTATTTTTGCGGCTTGGCATGTTTGATGGCCAACTCTTTTTATATGGCTGTGTCTGTCTAAGTGACAATTTTTGGTGTGCAGCCAGTGTTGCATGCCATAAACTAGGGATGGACGGATATTAACTTCCCGTGGATAACTGGCTTCCTTCAGTGCTTTGACGCTGTTGGTTGGGTCATCTGGCCTGTAAAAATCGTCCCCGAAATGACCTATAAAGTGTCGAGTGGGACGTTAAGCCTCTGCTCACTGCTGTGGAATAGTGGATGTTGGATTCAAATGGATTTTGGATTCTTATAAAAATTATTCTGGAGCTGTGTGCATTACACAAAAGCACTTCTTCACAAAAACGAGCCACAAAAGTTGCTGAAGATGACTGTTATCAGCCATTTTTTGTGTGTGATGTGATTGATTTTGTTGTGTGACAGATGCACTGTCAGCAGGTATTACTGCTTTACTCTTGTGTTGTTGTGATATTCCGTCGACTGTTGTGTGAATGATACAGCATTAGGCCAGCAACAGAACATCCCGTCGAGACGCTCTGAGGATGTACTGCATTGTCACTTTTGGGCTGAAGGTTTACTTGTGACACTGTGGTTTAATAACCGTTCTGTGTAGTAGGTCTTGTGATAAAGGGCTTCTTATGCAAAGTACAGTCATCGAAGCATAGTTATGTTCAGT
>Ga0126335_1001333_pt1 | contig 13707 bp, 12 predicted proteins | sample OlaspJWI45metaG_FD_108409 | JGI IMG/M metagenome (GOLD analysis project Ga0126335, IMG submission 108409) | Marine gutless worms symbiont microbial communities from Oahu, Hawaii - Olavius sp. 1 OAHU.JWI-45 metaG | ecosystem: Host-associated > Annelida > Digestive system > Unclassified | place... | reverse complement strand
GGCGACTGCACGATGGCACAGGAGAGCATGCAGTGTGACGGCTGCGAGTGCTGGCTACATCAGCAGTGTGTCAACATGACGATGACGCAGTACGTCAACTTCAGCCAGCCGCATCTGCAGTTTGTTTGTAAGCAGTGTGTAAGTAGCAGGGATGGTTATAATTTTCTTGCTGCTTTGTCACGCACTGCATAATGCGTACCTAATAGTGTCATAACATTAATGCCAATGCCATTGTCTCGGCATCTGTTGTCCCGGCGTCCCGGCATAAAATAGCAAAGGTAAAACATGCTGGGATAGCCGGCATTTGCTGTCCCGGCATCCCGGCATAAAATAGACAGACCCTTTGTGGGCACAGGTAAGCACCTGTATTTGTCAATATTTGTCAACTAACCCAACTGTGACTTGACTTATGGCATGTCACCTGCAGTCTATCGGCAGACAGACCACTCTGGACTCCATCTGCTGCCTCCATCTTCCTCTAACTGTACCCAAAGCCCTCCATCTGCATTTTTCTCCAATCTCTTTCCCATGTGTGCCTTATCATCTGTTTCATATGCAGCTTTCTGGAATCTAGCTTAGTCTTTGCTATTAAGTAAACTACACTAACCATAGGGTTGCACCTGACACTACCACTAACACTGGGTAAAGCACAAATACGTCCTCATTTGCTGACAAGTACTCACCGCAACAATACAATAAAGGTATATTTTGTAAAACAGGCCATGGGTATATGCAGATGTTAATGCAGATACCCCAACTAACTCCTATCTAACCCTAACTGAAATTATAACCCCAATCCCGTTCTAACCTTAACCTTAATACTAATTACTAACCTTGACCTTAGGTTTGAACATCCGCATTTTACCGGACCGGTGCCCACTCACACACTGGTCAGCAAAACGCCTCTACTTTAACAGTGCATACAGACAGAATTAGTGTTGTGCTTTGTCAAAAAAGATATTTAATTTTCTGAGTCGACGAACTTCGTTCTCTAACTGCTTCAACTTAGAAACATGAACGAAGTTTGAGTTTTCACTACAATCGGTGGTATCTGGCTTTCCGCAGCCAGGTACGTCGTTGTCCGCGCAGAAACGGCGTTCATAATCGCTCATCGGCGTATCAGGCACACTGCCATTGCTAATTCCAACAGTTTTGTTAATTCGAAATTCGTCATCAAGCTTCTGTTTCAAAATTGATGGGGGACGCTGTCTATCAAACTCGGTAAACAAATCCTCATCGCCGAAAATATCCGCCATCTTTCTTTTGTTTCGTATTTACCGTAGAATAGTGAACGATGCATAGCTATTTTAGTTTCTGGTTTCAGTTTCGATATCCGCATCACTCAAGTCAGGTGCAACTCATTTCCGCGTTCACGGCTTAGTTCAAGTTGGCTGTTGACAATAGCATCAGGTTCGCACTCGGAAAAAAGTTTTATAGAAAGATTCACTGTTACAAAGCAAACGACACGTATTGGATGGATGCTCCCATGTATGCTGAAATGACTGGCAAAATGTGGCTACTTTCCGAGTTTAAAAACGTATAAGAAAAAGAACTATTGCTGAGTCCGGCTTACCATTTGTTACACGCTGCATAAAAGTCAGGTTTCACAAAACACATAGTCCGACGCTCCTTGTTCTAAATTTAGCCTGTACGCCTACGTCATTGAGTACGGTATCTTCATTTCTTTGCCAAATTGCCATTGTCACTTTGTCACTTGTCATTACTTTCCCACAATGCACTAGTGTGAGAATAGACTGACTCTTCTCAGTCTTCTGCAACAATCGTAAATCAATATATCCTTTTCTTTGATATTGGCACCAATATCGACTGTTTTGTATGTCTGATTCTCAGCCTCTGAGAGAATTATTTCTTTCTCCCATAGCTATAAGAATTCCCCCGTGTGGGTTGAGGGGCTTAGAAATAGACCCACTCCGTCTTCTGGCCGGATGTCATAAAAGGCGACTAAACCAGGCACCCCTCGATTTCTGTGCATGGCCTCATCCCAATAGTGATGTTGGTCTGGGGTAAAGAGGGAACATTAACACAGCTGCTCTAGTTGTACTGTATACTATAGTACGGTGCAACACCCTTGTTGCGCGATGTTCTAGGCAGCTTATAGGTCCAGCAGATAGGGTTTTTGTCACACTGGGACCTTTAAGCTGTGATTAGCCTAGAGGCAGTTGCCTACAGTTCATACTGTAACACAGTGGCGTGGTTCTAGTGGGATTGTAGCCTCTCTCAGTACAATAGCAAGATAGGCTTGATTGGCTTCCTTCAGTGCTTGGACGCTGTTGATTGGGTCATCTGACCTGTAAAAATCGTCCCCTAAATGACCTATAAAGTGTCAAGTGGGACATTACGCCTCTACTCACTCACTATAAGGATTGCGATAAGCTCGAGGCATTGCCACTCCCCTGTAGAGCGTAGCAGGCGAGCTGCGTGAATAGCGACTGCTGCGTCGCTGCAGGCACGTAGCATTGAAAAATTGCTGACCGTTACCAACGTTAGAAAAACAGGTAGCGTTGCGTTCAACGTTAAGCAATGGCGTTAAACGTGAGTATAATTTTAACTATAAACAAAAGCCATCGTGTCATTCGCGTATACAGAGAGCTTATGTTGTTTCATTATGAAACAATTGTCTTTCCCAGACTGCTTATTTTCAGATTTTATAGGTCTTATACGTCCTGTGTAGTACACTATTAGTAAGAAACAGGTATACACTGGCAGTGTATAATCCCCAACCCAACTATAGACTATATTCTGCGGTGGTCAGAAATAGGGGCTAGCTCTGTAACACGAAAAATAGACCTACATCGGCGTTTGTGAATAGTAGGGCCCAATTTACGTGGGCCCGTGCAGTATAGAAGTAGCCTAAGAGAGCAGTGAGGACTGAGGACGCTGGCACTGAAGTTTCGCTTAAACTATAGCCGGTAGTTTGTTGCATAGTCTTTACCAAACAACAAAACCAGTGCACGTAGGCCTGTAGAACGCAAGTTCGTTTCATTCGCCAGTGACAGTCGCTATACCTGCCGTCGAAGCGGTGTGTGTGTTCTGTGATGAGAGACATCACTCGCACGTGACCTGACCGTCAACGATAATGTCACGCTCTTGTTGGCTCTGCAGTGCTTACACCAAATATCATGAATTGCCGCTGGTAACAATCTATCTAATCAAATCAATCGACGATTGTTTTACATCTATTCCATTGTTTTATGTTAGTTCCATTCAGTTCTGCTTGACGTTATCCTTAACTTTGTCTCGTACGGTATACGTGTTGCGGGCCTAAGAAAGTAATTGTAGGCCTAGGCCTATATAAAGCAAAATGTCTTCATGCATGCTGCAGGTTTTAGTCTCGAAAATGTCGGTAGGTAATGCTGATCGACGTGATTCATTGTAATAAATTTTGTGTTTTGTGCTTGATGAAAACAACAGCCAGCCAACATTCGACAACTGCCTCCAGTCTGCGATGGACTGACAATCACCGTCCAAGGCTACATCTTGCCAAATGCCGACAGGTCGATATTCATAAATACTTTTATCTCTTGTGCAGAACGCACATCGACATGTCGACCCTAACCGCCCCAATAGGCTTTATACTGAACAGATGTGTAGTTAGGCTAACTCGTCGTCATCGTTAGGCCTGCCGCGGGTACCCGGGTAACATAATATTTAATTTAATTTTTTAATTAATATTTAATATTTAATTTAGTTTAACTTGCATTAGTTTTACAATTTTGAATAATTTTGTTGCATATTTTGTTGTTTTGTTTTGATGTTTTAACTTGAGTTTCGATTGGTGTTACGTAAATAAGCAAGTAGGCCCGTTTGCAGTCAGTTGTCACTGTCAGACAGTGTCAGGCTGTACAGCAGTGACACACTTATTTACTTACTTACTACTAGACGTGTACCCGGGTACCCGATAAGCTACCCGGTCGGGTACCCGGGTAACGAATTACCCGATAACGGCAGCCATAGTCACCGTTTCACGCTCTTCAAAAATCAACTCTAGTTTTCTATTTTCTCATTTGTCTGAGACAGACTTAGGCCTAAGGCTAACGGCACTTGCTGACAAGTAGCTGTTGGGTGAAGAAGTACTAAGACTCCTTCAAATCAACGAACCTCTGTGGGTTGTTCTGCGAAATGTCGACGCTCGGAACGGGAGGAAGTATAGATCACCTTATAGGGCTGGTAGTTGCCGCGATTGCTTTTGCAACTGTCGCTGCAACGTTTGCCAACACAGTGAGGTAATAGCGTGCGTCTGACAACGCGAGCTAAAAGTGTTTTATTGGCGCTAATGCAATACAGCCTATATATATAGTTTATTTCGCAATCAAATGCAGCAGACAATACAGTATATACACACATATAGAACGGTTTAAAACATATGTAAAACATGAGCTAAAATGAAATTATAATACCGTGCATTCCCAATCAATCCATCTATAAATCTGGAGTATTTTCGCTCTCTAAGTACTTTCACATAGTCCAATCCAATACAACACCTCAAGAAGTCCAAGTCATCACAAGGACCAAATATTTTATAAAGTGCTCTGTTTATACAGTTCTCTAGTACACGACAATTTGCACTACATAATAAAACAGCTTCAATTGCATACAACATAAATGGAAGACAATAAGACTTTAATAACTTGACCTATGCATAATTATGGCAGATTTTCAGTGAATCTGTGCGTGGGTCCAAGTTTCGGCGTGAGTGATACGGCTATACATGTGAATCCACGCTATGATCAGAACAACGTGGTCGTGCGCAATTCGTTCATCAACGGCAGTTGGGGCCCTGAGGAGCGCGGAGGTGCGCCATTTCACGTGCAGAGAGGACAGCAGCTCGACTGCATGATACTCGTCGCCAACGACGCCATCAAAGTTCGTAAACGTTCACTCACTTTGTGCGACGGCTCAGTTATCGGCGCCATTTAGAACGGATTTAGACGTTTCGACGAAGCTCTGATGTGTATAGGCTTAATAACAAACTGAATTACTGCTGTTCCACTTCGACAAAAATAGAACAGTCATTCTGACGTCTTATACTGATGTTGCCGTTGCAACCATAATTTTGTTTTTATAATTGTGATTTTAACTTTTGTTTTTAACCCTCGGGATCTATATTACCGAGGGTATAAAATAACAAAAAAAATTAAAAATAATAATAATAATAACGGTTTATTTCCTTTTGCAACACAAATGCTGGATTGCACACAGAAGATTTGTGAGTTAACAATATACCTTAATACTGGCAAGTGTCAGCAGGCTAATGTAGTAATGGCCGCATTGAAGTGGCGCCATCTAGCGAAGTCACACGCATGACAGACAGACATATGCCCACGCTACAGGATCGTCGATTGCAATAGTCTGCATCTCATGCATTCCATACGGCCTAACAGTAACTAGAATACATTTGCAAGAAGAGGCAAATGTAACTCTGAACGTGTTAAAATAATCGTTATTGTACTTTGCATTTTGCTGCTGTAATCTTGACCTTGATTCGATATCCTTTTGACCTTGATATATGAACTTGACTTGTAGCTTCTCGAAGATGTACCTGCATACAAACTGACCTTTCTATAGGTCAAGTCTTTAGAACAAGTTAAAGACTCTGCGCTCGCACGAGCAGAGTATAGTATAGTACCTATCGCACATACAACAGTGTTCATTGCTGTGAATAATGTCTTATGCAGGTGGCCTTCAACGGGAAACACTACTGTGAATATCGACATCGCATTCCCAAAGAGCGAATCACACATCTTGTCGTTGTCGGTGACATGCAGCTACAAAATATGACTGTCCATGGGCCAAGTCTTCTGACGGTATACTGGCCTTATATGATTTCAATGGCACTGAATGTAGGACTATAATTCGTAGCAGAAAATTGGAACCGGGCAGCGACGGCGCTAGCTATGGGCTAAGGGGCTCAAGCCCCCCAAATCTAGTCAAAGCTCCTGAATCTTACTATTAGCTTTTGCTAACAAACGTCACGGTCTACTGCCAGGACGTTAAATTACGACAAACATTACTAAAATCGTTTTCGGCAGGGGCTCCGCCCCGGACCGTGCTGGAGGAGCTTACGACGCTCCCACAGACCCCCTAGTCGGTTGGGTAGTTACCATGGTTGGACCATTGTAGTTGAATCATGCTACAACGATAGTTTGACCATGGTCGAACCATGTTAGTACTGTTTGTAGCATGGTGAACTCTGGCTGAATTATGGTACCATGGTCACTGCCCGGTTCCCATTTTCTGCTACGAATTATACATGGTTCAGCCATGGTAATCTTGACCGTGGTATCATGGTCGGTTTTATGGTGGAACTCTTATACTGCTGAGTGGTAGCAGGTCACTGGAAGTAAAATAAAACATACATAACAATATGAAATTACTTACACGCCCTAGCCAGTGTAGGAAACAGCCTAATGAAGACCATAATTTTATTATTATTATTTTTTATACCTCGGTAGGAGTTCCCGAGGTGGGAGACAAAAAATAATAGGCCTACTAGAAAGTATAACTCTAATGGTCAATCATCCGAGCGGTTCTCATCAGCGAAGCTCTCGTGCAGCAGGGTAGCATTGAAACGCAGTATCAGAACGGAAATTCGCTGGAACAGATAGCTGGTTTCACGATCGTCGCCGGATATCGCCGAGATTATTATTATATAGGCAAGCCAGGCCACAAGGTCAGTTTGAATCACGACGTCCATATCGGGGAAGTATCATTTCGACTGATCTTTCGACTAGAGTATGTGTAAACGATTTGCTGCTGAGTGAAAGTGAGTAGGCATACTGAAGATAATTTTATCAAGTGTATGAATTGTAAAATGTAAAACTGTCATCTATTGTCAGATGGATGCATATGGCGGGATGTACGGTTACCCTCCGACTGGTGCATACGATGCTACGCCAGGCTCTCATTCTCATCACCATACACCATACAATCCTATGATGGGTGGAATGCCGGTAGTACCAGCTGGATACCCATTTCCTCCTTGTGGACAACTAATTGCAGCTTCTACGGTCAGTGAAATACTGGACAAGCCGGTAGGCGTAAAAGTTGGCGCTCTGCTATGTCTTATACATGAAACACCAGTCAGCAAGGATTAATAACAGATTATATGTTTAGAGTTATCAGTTACCAGCGTGATTTAACGTCACACCCGTTGTACATCTTTTTCAATGCTTTGAATTAGTTTTTCATGATATTAGCTGACTGCTATATTTGCCAGACCAAATCTGCAGCTCGTTGTCACTTTGTGCATAGGCACATCCACGTTTCAAAATCTGGGAGGTCGAAGTTGAGCGGCCGAAGGCCGCGATCGGGGTGGTCCTTGGGGAGGGACCCTTCAAGCCATGACGAAAAAATTCACAGTCGCCCACCCACCAAGAAGTAGTTGGTCCAATTTTTTCCTGGCTTTGCGCGCAGACTTTCTTTATCTCTCCACTTAGGCCACTAAACTGCGGCGCCGCCCCTGGTGATACCCTTGCCCCCTGATAGTGGACTTTAGGGTAACGAGAGGAGGAGAAGAAAAAGAAGAAAATTTATTTGCCAAAAAGGCTGGTTGCCAGAAAGGGCTTCAGCCCATCGACGTTGGCTACCATACACACAATAAAACAAAAATAGACCAAATATATACAAACATTACGTGCTGAAACAACTAAATTAATATCTAGGGAGGATAGGGCCCAAGTGTAGCCTAAATAGCCTGCGAGTATGCACCACGAACATCGTAATCTGGCCCCGATCTCAGTAATAAGGCATCGTTTCTCGGCCCATCGGCTTTGGTCAGTCGGCCTTCGCTGCTTCACACCAGATGACCTGCCTTACGACCTGAGCCAGGAAATGACCTGGCTACATTGACGTCCTGGCGCCGCCACTGCTTATCTTATCCACTTACCTGTGCCAGGCAGCCCTGTGTATATACACCATGCATGGATGGCGTCGTGTTATCTACTCACTCTTGTGTAAACTGTGAAGGCTGGCAGACAGCGCTGTTTGTGCTAGCTGGGCTAATGAAGTAATTAACAACTCATCTGCCGGCCCCATGTGAACGTCCGGGAGCGACGATCATGTCATTCGTGCGTCGATCTGTGGATCGATTTGCAGACATCGAAGTAATTATTCATGGCACAGTTTGACTACCCCCTCCCTGTCACTGACAGCTGAATTTTATTATAAAAAGAAGTAACTATGTGAATGTTTTCACAAAACTTCGTTAACGAGAATCTTTGCGAAAATAGCGTTAATAGGGCTATCTACACTAAACTAACGTTTCATAATAACGTATTCCCCTGGCCAAATTCTGGGGGTCCGGACCTCTCGACCCCCGTGGTGGACGCGCCTATGACTTTGTGTGGACTAGATATGCCAACTGCTAGCAATCATTGCGTGGTATTCGTTATCGGAAGGTCGCAGGTTCGCCCCCCGATCTATGCGCTACCACGTAACAACCTTGGGCACGTTGTTTACATGCACGTGCCTCTGTCCACCAAGCAGTATAAGTTGGTACCAGCCTCAGCTGGGACATAGTGCACCACAGGAGCGGTGCTGGTAGGCAGGCAGCCTATCGGCAGACGTTGCAGTTGGTGGCCAACTGGCACCGCTCCGGCATCGCTAATACCTGTGGTTGCCGTTGTATTTCATCTGCGGTTTGTCAGATGTCTTAATAAACAAATATTTATTTATTTATTTATTATTGTTGCCATGTCTTGCGGTTACCAGCTACCACACAGATACTGTCTGGTATCTGGCAACTGAAATTCAATCAAGGGGGTCTACTCTACGGTAGTTGTACATGTAGGTCTGTTTTGTTTTTGCTGATTACAAGTGATATTTATGTTTCATTCTGCAGCCAAATAAACAGTTCATTCCAGGAGGACTGGTCCCTGGTCGTCTAATTCACATCACTGCAACTCCTGGCCCGACAAGGTGAGTTCTTGTACGTACTCACTTACTGACCACCTCGCTGAACATCCTAGTCAATTTATTGTTTAATACACACCCACATAGACAACCCACATTACCATTAGGCTACCACGACCAGTTTGATGATTTCTTATACTGTGAACACTGTTCAAACACAAACACATCGTGTATTTATTCTTGCCAACAATCAGTTAATCAGTACTCAGTTACGTCTGCATAACCAAGTGACCATCATATTATTGCAACTGTCCTGCAGTGGCTACACATAACTAAACTTAAGCAAGACATTTAATTTGTTTCAGGTTACAGGAGTTTGAACTTTTTAATACACTACAGTTTGGAAGCAAGTGTAGCCTAGACTGCCTATAACTGTCAAAATCAAATCAACAACGTCAGCTTAGTGTAGATTTAGTGGAACATAATGATGGACTGTTTGCAGGTTTCTAGTGAATCTGAAATACCATCAACAAGGAGAAGACATTGCCTTCTGTTTCAATCCACGACTTCAGCATGGAGTCGTCGTTAGAAACAGCCACCTTAACGGCTCCTGGGGCCAAGAAGAAAGAGATCAACCGTCATTTCCATTTCGAGTTGGCAAACAGTTCAGCATGATCATTTTCTGTGAGCCAAATAACTTCAAAGTTAGTAATATGCATTTCAAAATCTGAAACAAAAAGCTTTAAACAAATTTATAAATAACTTTTTATATTTTGTTCACTTCAAAACTCGTCATAGTATGCAACCTTCAGCCTTTCAGAGTGTATATTAACTGGATTCTAGGGAACTATGTTTCTGAAAACAAGTACGTTCTGCTCACAGACACACATATATAGCACATCCAGCGGGTTGTCGGGAGCCTGAATTTGACAGTTACATACAACACTATTCTCACAGTGTTTTGAATGTTTGCAGGTGGCTATCGACAACCAGCATTTCACTGACTACCAGTCACGTACACCTAACATGCAAGCCATCCAGTGGGTCGAAGTGGAAGAAGACGCGATCATTTCCAGCATTTTCGTGCACTAAGATAAGAATCTCGTGAACACTATTATGCATCATATTCACTAACAGAAAATTGTTAAGGTAAAAAGTGAAGTCATGGCATAGTAATAGCAGCAGTATAGGTTTCAACGTAATTTGCTCTGCTTGTCACTTTCAATATTCACCATATTTAAAAAAGCTATTGGTTTAAAACCACAAAATGAGTCTGCAAACAAACTGAGACATATGCGATATACAAAAAATTCGTATTAATTAGCACGCTCAAAATACATTATTTTAACAAAAAGTCCTTTTTGTGTGAATCTACACAAAATTCAAGTGCCAAGTATTATGAGCACAAGCTTACACTTTCACAGCAAATGCTGTGTAACATAATCCACAACGAACTCAACTGCCTGTGACCATGAAAACAGTCACCAGCACTTATGTCTTGAACTGTGATGCAAGCTTTCTTGATGCACCTTGCAACAACCAAGCCTCATGATAACAATTTCTCCATTTGCACACATGCACATATAAATTCAGTCGTCCTTGTAGAAATAATTCTCCAGAATGTTGCATGTGACTGTGCGTAGCGTCTCATTGTTGCTGTACTCGTGAACTTCTAGCGCATCGAGACCACGATTCTCTTCAAACTGTTGAGTGCCCTACAACCCATCACACAGCTAACAATAATCACGTTAATTTCAGTCCCTACTTCAGAGAAGTCAACTTAATGAATACACTATTAATATTATTTTTATACCCTTGGATTTATCGTTTCCAAGGGTTGAAAGCAATAAAATCAGAGCTACTACGGCTATTAATCTGGGATGTTCTGGGACAAGAAGGTGTCGTGCAGAACTGCACTGAAGCGTTGCAATGCCACAGAGATGATAGAATAAGAATGAAGTTTCTCTTTCCTCGCCAGACACACTGCTAATTCTAACTTTATAACCATGGGTCAAGATAAATTATTATTATTAAACTGCAAAATTCTACACACTACATTCTGCATACATGCTATCAAAGTGACTCAAATTTGACAAGTAACCTGCAGGGCAACAAGAGGTCATTAGCACAGCTGAAGCTGTGAATGCCAGAATTTTTTTTTTTTTTTGGGGGGGGGGGGTCCATACCTACCCTCACCTTTCTGGCAAGCCCAGATCTCCCAATAAGATAGGCGTCGACCCCTATTTTAGTCTATAAGCACACCAAGTTTCATGTAAAATTTGGGGGTTGCCCCACAATCCCCCAAAACAGGATGGGCATCAACCCCTTATGACAAGTACCAACATGCCAAGTTTGATGGAAGGTATATTATGTGGAGAGAAGAGTCTATGAGAAACCCCACAGTAAAAGAATTATTATTTGCCACTGCCAAATCAATGAATTAACAATAGAAAACTTGCCTCGGGACATGCCTGCAAAATCATCTCAACCAGACACAGTGCCATGTGCACAATCTCGGCATCAGATAACTGAAGTATTGGTATCACGTTGACCAATACGTTGTGTCTGTAGAGTTCACTACAAAACTCGTCTCCGTTTGATGCAATGTTACACAGACATAGAGTAGCCTGCAGCAGCACACTACACTAGCTGACCAATATACATTTCTTTACAAATATGCTTAATAAAACTTGCAGTCTGTGTATCAGCAAAACCCTATGTCCTGCCACTACAAGTGGTAACTTGACAAAGACTGTACCGAATGACCCCGCGCAGACGGCATGTGCCGCCGCCAATTTAAGCCATGTAAGAGACAGACTGACAGACAGACACCGCAAACATCGGTAACAATATCAGTATCTCATGCATTCGATGCAGCCTAAAAACACGTGACTTTGACATACTCTAGACGAAAATTTGAGAAATTAAGCAGAAGAGAGCTAGTTGTCTGCATATCAGAAATCACATATAAACTACCATAGATTACTGGTAAATTTTTCAGTAAATAACAAAGTTCACAGTTTTGGCACAAGTTTACCAATATCTGGGATGGTAAGCAATACAACACCGTGAAGATCATGCCATTGGAGCAGCTCATGTGGCTTATATGTTGCAATTGCATAACATAACATTACCTCTTTGCGAATATCAAATATATCTGACAGCATAGCAGCAATTTGAGGCACAGCTCCAGCTTCAATAACCATTGGACACGCAAACTTCAGTGCTAAAATATCATCATACACAACTCGTATTTAAGTGAGTGAGTAAAGATTTCATGTCCAACTCAACATGCTATAGGTCACTAATATAATATACCGTAACTGACTTTTGTTTGTGTCTGCTGCCTGCTGGCATTCATGTAAAATATTACAGTAGATGTTGCAGCTATAAGTAAATTAATGTTCTAGTTGTATAGCAATAATGCAAGGACAAGACTAATTCAGTAACACAGGCTACTCAATATTACACATTTCTGGCTATTTTCGCAATCAACAACTAACTGTCAATTGCATTAACCTGCAACACTAGCACACACAATAATTCAACCAAAGCACCTGTAACGTTGGACAGAACCCACAACATTTCCTTGCGAAGGTGAAGGTGCTCGGAGCTGAGAAGCGTTGAGAAGACGTGCAACAGGTGTTGGTTTTGACTCAAGAACTCAAGCTGGTCATCAGATGCACCACAGACGATGTTACCAATACAACGCATCACTGGGGTCATCACCTGGCAACAATCAACTATGTATATTATACCCAAAAATAAACAAGTAAGGTGACTACGGTCACGGGTCCTCAGTGCTCCGCAGTTTAGCTGTGGTTTCGGGTTGTAGGCCCACAACCAAACAGTTTAAAAGCACATTTCGAACAACCTGTCTAGTCTTGCTTCCTTTACGTTATGTTTCCGGTAGATGGAGGAGCGTAATTAACATGTCTAGGTCAGTGACGTCATGTTACTGAGTATAGCTCCCTGTGCACTACTGCAGGCATTCACACTGTTTGTGATCCAGGGGGCATCTCAACAAAACATGTTGGTTTTATGTCATCATGTCATCACAGTACAGTCTTGAGAAAATACAAAGTGTGGGCATCATCCTCACACCATGGGCTATGTTTGTGCCAATTTCCACATTTCTATTGTTTTTGGTTTCTGAGGTAGCACGTGGAGAAGAATGTGCTCTTTTTTTTGCCATTTTTTGGGGTCTATTTTTTGCTGTTTTTTTTGCAAATTTTGCTGAAAGTAAAAACTTTTCCCCAAAATTTAAGTGCATCCTCGTACCAGACGCCACCAAGTGCCAAATTTGACATTCTTAGGCCTTCTCAGTCCTGAGATATCGTTTGTCATCCACCCAAACACACTGCTTATTTCGCCATTCGTGAACCTCAGTGCTCCACACTGAGGAACAGACCAACTAGTATCTCTCTCATTACCTCTTCAAAGATTTCTTGGCCGCATCAAATGCACAACATGCAGACTAATGTAAACATGGCTGAACTGACAGAGGTACTGCTTGCGGTGGAGACTCTTGGGACTTGAGAAACATTGTATGTATTATAAAGGAGTCCTGATTTCCCCCAAGGATTCGATGCAGCCTTTGATTCTGTCTCGGTGCGGTTGCAGTACACATTTGGCCGGGGAGGCAGAGTCACAACAGTTTGCTGTAGAGTTACATCTACAGTCTGTCTGGAAAAAAGTAAACCACTATATGCATGAGTGAGCAGAGGTTTAACGTCCCACTCGACACTTTATAGGTCATTTCGGGGACTATTTTTACAGGCCAGATGACCCAACCAACAGCGTCAAAGCACTGAAGGAAGCCAGTTGGCCACTGAG
>Ga0126335_1001332_pt1 | contig 13708 bp, 11 predicted proteins | sample OlaspJWI45metaG_FD_108409 | JGI IMG/M metagenome (GOLD analysis project Ga0126335, IMG submission 108409) | Marine gutless worms symbiont microbial communities from Oahu, Hawaii - Olavius sp. 1 OAHU.JWI-45 metaG | ecosystem: Host-associated > Annelida > Digestive system > Unclassified | place... | reverse complement strand
TCCGGTAGCATGTTGATCACTTTCGAATATATATTGTTTCTGAGTTGATTATTCAAACAATAGCTGTTGTCACTTTCAGATGAGGTCCTGAAGTCCAAGCAGCACTTTACAAATGTATCGATAATATTTCATCACGGATATGTCAACAATTCATAATGTAGCATTCCAATGTTTATCAACGTTTGTGTGCATCTAAACTTCCATTCGACGTCAGATCTCGCCTGTACTCACTTGCTTTCAGTGTAAAAAGTGAATGAAGTGGACCCACCCCAAACACCGTCTCTGTTACACTACAGTTATTTTAATTTTATTTCTAAAACTAGAACTTGTCACACAGAGTGACACATATTTATATCAACGAATTTAATTGTTATAATTAAGTTTTTTGATAATCAAGTTAATTTCTGTAACTGATTAGTGTATAATGCTGCATATACCTTTATATTGTCGGCTGTACATAAAGCTTTGTTCTTAGCAGTTGTATTGAATGTTTTCCTATTACAGTGTTGGCACATCAGCTGGACAAGAATCTGTTGGGTCGACTAACGTGGACGGCTGGCATACATTCATCAATGAATGCAACATTGGTCTGGGATCGAGAACAACATCACGTCGTTACCAGCGTTCAGGTTCAGATCTGTTGTGATTTAGCCAACTGTGCCATGCTTGGATATGTGAGCATTGTGAATAAAAACGATCAGTAAATAGGAATTTGTTTAGAAATTAGCCGTGTTGTGTCATGAAACTTGATAAAGTTTACACTGGAGTAATGATAACTGACTTGTTGACCTTTGGACACAGTTATACAACTATCTGCATTCTAGCTTGAATATTGCCTGCTCTTGTCTTTTTAGGCTGCGTAGAATGCATGAGATGCAGACTGTTGTTACTGATGATCGCAGTGTCTATCCATCAGTCTGTCTGTCATGCTTCTCAACTCATTTTCACTGTGCAAAAACGGCTGAACGGATCAAGATCCAGTTGGATGTGAACACTTTTGGGGTCCAAGAAACATTGTGTTAATCCGGGGTCCCAATCTCCACATGGTGAGGGGAGGGAGAAGTGCAGTTGATGCAGCCATTGCCAAAGTACTTTGGCCTGTTGTTCATCTTTGTTGCATTACTTTATCTGTGGTGATTTTTTTGCTGTTTGTGCAGTTGTTGACATTTTTATTAGGAGATATAAGTACTGTGTGTGTGGTTTTCAAACGTATTTGGTAAAGGTGTAATTTTTGGAATATTTGTGATGCAGCTTGGAATTCCAAACTGTTTTGCATTCTTCCAGTATGCATATCGATTTACACAGTACGATCTGAAGCTCAAGGGAACTCTGAGGTGGTAACTTTTATCATAGACTTGAAAATTAAATGACTTGAAGTAAGAAACGTATTTTGTGCCTGCAGTTTGCTTTTTGCCATTTTGATGTAGAATATTTGAACAATATTAGTTCAGAGTTTATTGCTTACAGTCAGTAAACAACTAAACATTGACGCTATTTTTTCAGCAGCAATTTTTATGGCTGCTTCTGTAATTCAAAGATCTTTGCACGTTTTTACTCATGCATTATTACAGTTTTTCGTAAATGTGTGATGAATATTGGAAGAAAGTTGAATGTGTATTTTGGTAATTTCTAACAAATGTTTGCCATGTATCACAATGAAATTTGGGCATAATTGTCTCACAGAAACTTACTAAAATTTTGCTCATGACAACAGATGATGAAGTGGACATGATAAATGATGAAACCCTTGGTGTGTGTAATTTTCAGAAGCAGCTGTGACTACGTAATTCAACTTATACATCAGCACTTTGTGTGATGTTTAGACTGAGTTCATATGGTGTTCTGGTGGAGTATGGTTGTGAGAAGAAGATAACTCAATTCAGCAACTTGAGTGCCTCGATAGCCGTCAGTGTGCCGAGTGGTGTCACACTCAAACTTCGGTTATTATATACTATCTTAATCATTTTAAGCATTTTCATGGATTTTTATCAGCTTTGCTTTGGCAAAATGTCAGCAGAAGTGATGGTTTAGGGAATGTCTGTTCTCATATCTGTCCATCTGTGAAAGTTACTGGTTTTCATGGGATCTTGACTAAATTAGCGTTAACAATCCATGGAACAAAGTGCAAAAAGTTATTGAGCAATTTTGGAATATGCGTACGTTACGTATATTGGGGCTATTTGTTGACACTTGACAGTGGAACTGTATCATCCAGCACGCTGCTTCTTATGTTACCATTATGGGTGTGTCGAAATTCAAATCTGAATCTTACTGATTCTATCACTTTTTACCCAAAGCCAAAATTTGACAGATTTGAAATGCATTTGTGATGGAAGTAGATTCAAAACATTGTAATAAAATAAAATCTCAGTCATTGTGGACATTGTGATAGAAAATAAAAATAGCATATTTTTGCATTGAGACAAACTGTGCAATAATTGGAGATTGATTATTAACTTTTAAAGTACATAATCACAATGGTTTTACTTTATTGTTATTTTGTAGCTTTAATTTTAAGTAATTTAGTCAACTTGCATCAGCTAGTAATTTTAATCAACTTTAGTGGATTTGGCAAATGAAATCCACATCCAATGGAAGTGGATTTTGGCTGGCTTAGTCACATCCATAGTTACCGTTGCTTACAGATATAGGAGGTATAATGTGTTAATATCATTTCCTATTCATTGCTGTGTAGAGTTACTCGAGGCAACCAGCTGTTTGCATTTCCAATACACCTCTCGGAATACGCAGCACCTAGTCCAACGTTCTATGGGACATTCGTGCCATTGGCAGTTTACTTTGCCGTTAAAGTTCTAATTGTGAAGCCGTATCTTGACAAACAGCAAGAAAGGTACAATGCACTGTGACGTGATGCGATTATGTAGCAGTGGAATGATGTGTGCCAGAAAATTTATAAGTAGCTGTTCCAATCCAAGTAGGAATAAAATTAACCGACAAAAGAAGCTTTATACTGCTGTATTCTTCTCTCTGTTGAATGTATCTGATCTAATCTTGATCTGCATGGTGTTAGCTCAGGGCAGTTACTACGGAAATTGAATTATTGAGTAGGGTTAGGACGATGGCACAGAAATCTGACAGTTATTAGTATCAGTCAAGACTGTCGTCGGATGTGATGGCGATGAGATAGTTCTTAAGAGCATCCTTGTCATGCAGCAATGTTCAGTGTTTGTTTTATGTTGTCTGCCATATTGGTGAAATAAAAATGATGATGACTATTATTATTATAAAGAACAGTGTTAAACTGTGTTTTAATCAGGAGTTTCAACATTCCACAACAGAAAATAAGTAGTCCTTCACTGCAGCAGTACACAAGTTTACAACTTCACAACCGAAATTCAGACATCATTCAATTTCAGAATGTCAGTAGTCGTAGTTAATTGTGTAAGTTATGCTTTACAAAGATGATCATCTCTGCTGTTTCAGCATCCACATCTATAGCTCGGCTCATTTAATTGCTTTGCCCTCCCATGACCCCGTGCAAGACTGATGCACTATGGCCGTGTTGATCTGGAAGGCTATGGCTGAGCAGCCGTTACTAACAGCTCTATCCTGCTGCTATCACTGCATGCACTTCCTGCCTTCTTACCTCACAAGACTGGAGCAGATTTTGCTTGGCAGACTCGCAGCTGAATGCATGACAACAGATACGTCTATCAGTCACAGCATTGAACAAAGTCATGCTATCGTCACACTACCTGGCAAAAACTATCGGGCATGATTGTCGTCCGATAGTGCAACTATTGCTCGATGCGATAGTATGATGGAACTATCATCCTAGCCCTGTTATTGAGCCACAGTTGCTGCTTCTGAAAATTAACAAAAGTAACAGACAAAAAGAGAGAATACCGGGAGAGAGAAATCTAGAGGAAGTGAGGTCGATTAAAGAGATATGATGTGTGAGAGCATGCACGTTGCATCTGATTACAGTTACTGTTTAAGGCACACTTTTTTAGTTGAGGCTGTAGCACTTGGTGACTTTAGGAGTCTTGTATTGATTTCCTTACTTACTTACCACAAGATATCACAAACTGCAGCTGATAAATGTACAGATCATCGATATTGTAGTTGGCTGTTTCAGAGAAGCACAGATGAAGAGAGAAGCCAACATACAAAGAATGACTGAGAAGCAAAAGGAAGCTAAGCTAGCTGTGTGTATTGCTTTATGTTATAATTACATGCTATATGTTGTTCGTTGTGGCATCTTCTTGTTAGTAAAGTCATTATTGTGCAGTTCAGATTTTCCCAACGTAGTGTAGTAACAGTATGCTGGTGAAGTGGCAAATGAATAACTGCTGTGTCGCAACTTACCTCAGTATACTGTGTGCTAAATATTACGAAACTCGGTCAATGTTTGTAAAAACTCCAGAGAAATGAAAAAAGGTGAGTGTATTTTTGGAACACGGTGTACATAGTATAGCTATTCTGTTGCTCTGTCATACTGGTACTCATTGCCTGCTTTGATACTGCTTAATGACATATCATAAGTGCACTGTATATGATACATTAGAGCATGTACAGCAGTTATGAAGCTCTCTACCAATTTGAATTCATACGACATGTTAACCTTTGTATTCTGGTATGGATTTTTCTTGCATATTGAGCCCTGTGAGGCCCCGGAAATTGTGAAATGGGCCCAGTATGTTGCCTAGCTGGGTGCTGTAGAGAAACTACTTTGTTAACTTTGTTTTGTGTGTGTTTATAGCTCTTTTGTGCATGGTGTTTGAGCTTTTTGTTGTGGCTTGGTTGCTGTTAGATTTGGTTTTACGTTTTGCACCAGTCAAATAATTGAATAACTGACTGCGAAGATATCTCCAAAGTGACCTGTAATGTGCCAGTTAGGATGCTGCAACCGACTACTATTTCTGCTACTGCTATCTGGCATATTGATTCTGAATTGATCAGTTATAAGCTGCCAGTCAGTGTTTAGCTCTCGTGCACTGCAGAAATTTTGTTACTGTATAAAATGTTCATATTTGTTTTTCATTTGTTGTGCATGTATTGTTTGAAAAATAGCCACCATCTAAAAAGGCTGTGTGCACGTAAGAGTAAAGACTGGAGTATGCAGTGTTATGAACAGCTACACTGCAGTATTTAATCTAACTGATGTATTTTATGTATAGGCAGAGTTGATGAAAGAAAGTGTTGCGAGGTCATACGAGATAGAAGAAGCCAAGGGTGGTTTGGTTGTTCGAAAGGCTCTTTATGGTCGACTTATTGGAAGTTCCAGGTGATGACCAGATAGTAACGCTTTTGTTCAACTAATGTCCCAGTGTAAGCCACAGGATCTGTAGACTGGTCCAGCTCTCATAGAACAATGAATGCTAAGTAAGATATTCTTGCATTTTCAACAGTCACGAGTTGACAGTAAGTGATATTTATACTGTGTCAGTTATCTGTGTTGGTGGTAGGGTGAATAGTGACTTTTACAATGACTGAGTGCATATGGTGAAACAACGTCATATGACATGTTAACAACGTCAGTAGGAGTTCATTTTTTACCAGTGTTGAGAGCTCACATGGCATAGAAACAAATGACCATCCAATATCGTTGGCAATATGTCTCAGGCACGGTAGGATCTGAAGTCGAAAGATAAAAATTAGGTTAAGACAGTGGCCTTTGTATAGCAAGAATGCAGTTAAAATGCCAGAATCTTTCCCCTTTCAGTTGCTACATATTCCTTTAGCAGGAAACATGTTGTATTGACATGTGAAAGCAGTTGTTGATACTGTCGTGTGTTTTTGGTGTTTTAATGCAGTGAGCTGGAATGCATCGATGTAACGGTCCCGGTACAGTCTATGGTGAAAAACTCACAGCTGGTTGTGCCTGCTGGCACTCAACTGGTATGTGCATTGTCTTTGTCATTCTGCGTCTTATTATGTGTTATATGGTTTGTACATTAGCTTTGCTGTCAGACATCATATATGTATATCTGTCCACTGACACAGTACCATATTAACAAGTGGCCAAAGTAATTTGGCGAAGGCAAGATTGAGTGATTCATTGAAGTGTTCCTTGGGCCTCCTCCCCTCACTGTGGTGGGATTGGGATTCCCATCTATTACAGTGTTCCTCGGATGAGTGAGTGAGTAGAGGCTTAACGTCCCACCCGACACATTATAGGTCATTTCGGGGACGATTCTTCCAGGTCATATGACCAAACCGACAGTGTCTGAGCACTGAAGGAAAAGTGTTCCTTGGGCCTCCCAAGAGCCTTTAGTGCTCTTCACCCCAAACAGGACCTCAGTCCTTCAGCAGTTTTTGCACAGCAATGCCATGTGACAGACAGACTGACAGATGCTGGGATCGTTGATTGCAATAGTCCACATCTCATGCATTAGATGCAGCCTAAAAAGTTGATACAGCTACAGATTGTACAAGTGCACACAGAAAAGATAAATATCCCATTGTACATAAAACCGGTGGTGATATTAGCTCTTGTCGTATCGTGATTTGAGCTGCCGTGCTTTTGTGGATTGATATTTTACAGAAAATTTTAGCTAACGATTTTGATGCACATAAAACAAAATATTGCAAATTGTTTCTTGACATATGACATACGAAGTCCGCAGTATGTTAGAGTTTGCTTCGGATGTGGCTGTTCTGTGCTAATATGTAGGCTGAACTGCCTGGCTTCTATGATCCATGTGTTGGTGTGGACAAGGAAGTCAACATTGTATATGAGTTCCATCATCAGCTGCACAGTGTCACAGTCTCTGAGAAAGATGCCATCTTGATTCCAAGAGAAGGTTATGTATTGTACTGAAGAGTTCTGTCAGTGCTAACATTGACCTGAAAAACTGAAATGTTTTAGTTTGTAACTCCTTTGTGTGATGAGAGAGAGTGTTTTGTATATGAAAATGATTTACTAGTTTTCAGGCCACATTGAATGCGTAAAATGCAGACAGACTATTGCGAACAATGAATACGGGTATCTGTCAGCCTTTATGTCTCTCTGTCACACGGCTTAACTGTGCGAAAACGGCTTAACAGATTGAGATCTTGCGTGTGGTGAGGTGCTTGGGGCCATGGATCATCGTACTAGATGGGAGTCCTGATTTCCCCAATGGATTTGATGCAGCCTTAGCTAAATTACTTTTGCCGTTTGTTTATTCAGAGCAAGACCAGTAATATGAATGTTGCTGCATTCAGATATGCTTTGCACAGGTTTCTGATTTATTTGCAGTTCTTGTAACATGCGTGTACAGTACTTTTGTGTAGTTTTGATATTTGTGTGTTCAGATCACAGAGTCAGTAGTACTACAGTTCCGCACACAAACACAGCTCATCATAGTCCACCAGCGTCGTAGCGATTTATTTCGAGTAGAGGTGAAGCAAAAGGAATCGGTGGAATACTGTGATATGTTATGTCTCTGTTCTGTTTTCGTATGGCTGTTCTCGGTTAATATATGTGATGTCATATCAGTTGACAGTGGCAGGATTTGACATTGTGATAATGCTGTTAAGAAATTAGGCCTAGGAACTTACTTAGGCAGATGTTTCTAGTTTTTATTATTACTTGTTTGCTGTGATTCATTATTGAACTCGTTGATCTTGTGTCGGCTAAAATAGATGGCGATCTAGTCATACAAAATATGCGCAAGTTTCTGTTATTGGGTCTTGAGGAAATTTCACTTGAATTGTAAGTTCATTTTTGGCATGTTGCACGTCTAGAACAGTTCTTTATCTCGTAACTTGGATGCACTTGGTATTACTACTGTACTGTGGTCTTTTTATGGCAAGAACATAATTTGTTGCATAGAAGAATAGCCAGCTTCATTGTTTTCACATTTGTCTTCTGAGGCAGTATAGGTTGTGTTCTGAGTTGTTAGTGTTCTGCTGTTGGCAGGTATCAAAAATAACGACTAATTCTGTTGTTGATATCTTGAATGTGTGCTAAAATGTTTCCATACATACGCATGTATGTCAGTTTTTTGTTTATATGTACGTTATTTGTGATGTCACTCATGTGAAAATGGTAGTACCAACAGTTTTCTTATTAACGTTACAATATTATGCCCCTATGTCTACTTTTGGAGGCCACATTATGCTTTATGTCTTCATTAGGGCTTATAGTGCGATATACAAATTCATATTTTGTTTACAGTTCCACTAAGTAGCAAAGCTAACGTTTTCGTTAGCAGATTAGCTGTTCCGCAAACTTTGAAAACTGTTACCGGACCGATTAACTTTACTAAATGTAGCACCGCAAAAAAGTTTAGATTATCTTGTCCGTCATGCTATATTTTGTTGGAAAGCTGTTTTCTAAGCTATATATTAAAATTTAAGCTCTCTGTGTCTGTTTTGATGGTTTTGTAACAAAAAAGAAACCAGAAGTGAATTCAGATTAAGATAGTGGTCAGCAATTAGCGTTAACTTGCGCTAATTGCTCTAGCGTTAGAGAAGCTAACTTGTGAGTTAGTGGATTATCGGTTATCGAAAATGACGATAGGGATTGATGTTCTGTATGTCGTGTGGCTTTGCTGTGTGGGCAGGACTGAATGGATTGTAGCTCTTTAGGATCCAATTCCTGTGCAGATTCGATGTTGCCTTTGCCAAGTTGCTTGTAGCAACATGCCAAATTTCGTGTTATATTCATCGACATATGTGCAGCAAGAACTTTCCCAGTTTGAGAGTTAATACTTTAATAGCTCTGCTCTGTAGTCTAATATTAAGAGCATGCAGCCTGCATAAGTTGTTACACGTCGCGTTAATGAAAAGAGGCCTTGAGTGTTTCAGCGTTTTGTATATTGCTCAATGAGTCGCATTATGCGAGAACATAGCATGGCCATCCATGCTGATGTTTCCTTTGAACCAGTTATATAAACTAATGTTTAGAAACCAGCGGTGGTAAAATATATGGTGGTTGAGCACTCATAAGTGTTCTCTACAGTGATGTATTAAAGGGCATTGATCAACTGTCTCGACCACGCACGTTTTCTTTCGCGAAAGTAGGCAGTGTTAAAAAAAACGAAAATGCAACATTTATTTTACTTACTGATTATGCTTCACGCAAGGAAACGTCACGTGATTGTGTTGTAAACAGTCACAGATTTTATTTACAGTTTAGAAGTTTGCAAAATCGTTTTTGTGATTCACGAAACTGATGGCTGCCGAGATGACAACAATGGCGGGTGCGTCAACAGTGAGCGTGCCGCTGGGTGACACTGATGATGTCGAGTTTCGCGGAGGTAATCTGCACATAAGCCGCGACCGTCCGTCGAGCACTTCATCGCAAGCAAGCAAGTCCAGCGCCAAGAAGAATCCAAACATGGCCACGTCAGCATACACTGCAAACAGTTTATTCTCGTCGAAGGTCATGCTCTATATTTAACCTGTTTTACCTGTCAGCAGAATATAACTGAACTCTAACCATATGTGTTTATTCAGAGCGTGGGATAGGAGGTATTTTCTGGACTTGCTGATTTTACAGAAGAGCAGACTAAGTTAAGGTTTGCAATAGGTCCGGTGCGGATAATCGCCATTTTTACGACTTACGAATGACATCAAATATCATTAAAGACAAATATGAAGAAATCTACCGGAAAGCCGTTATTTTCAGTCTACTCTCGAGTTCTCATGCGGCATGTTCGAACTTGCATTTGCATTCAGTTCCACACATGCTGAGTGTGTTAAGTCTGTTGCGAACATTTTATTAAGTGTTGACGTACTTGTATTGCTGTATTATTGTGTTGTATGCAGCGACACACTTTTTCAGTTACTTATAATGTTCAAAAATTATTTTTCAAACATTTACGTATCTGTCGCATCGATCACGACATTGTTTACATTTAATTACGCGGTACTACTAAACACCGTAAGGGACCGTCAAAAGTCATAAGTGACTGCCATGGTCCAGAGACCGTTAGGACCACATGCGCATTGAATATAAACCTGTTGTATATTACGAAAGTTTTTATAAGTATGGACAGATGAAAGTATCATGACAAGTTAGGCCTACAGCATAAGAATTGCCCGTCGCACCATAATCAACAACTGAGTAATTCAATCTGTAATTCAACTCACCGTGAATGATTACATAATAGCTGAATTTTTAAGCTGGTGAGACCAACCAGTGCATTTGCTCACGATTGACTTCGTCGTCGTCAGTAACGATAGGCCTATTACGGCGATGGTTAGCACATACATGGGTATTAGGCACGGACTTGGCTAATACCTACGCAATTAAGTTACACTAATTAACTTTGCATTACCATACCTGTGTAGGCCTAGTTTGCTATAAATAGTGCAGATAAATTCCATAGGTGGCACCATCATTCTGTTTATTGCTTATTTAGCCTATAGACGCATTTATGTGCGTTTTTTCCTCAAAATTTTTGTCATTCTTCAAGATTGTCTGATTTAAAATTTTTTGCTAAAATAGTTCTCAGCAATTTGCTAGGTGGCGCCACCGTTACATATGCTGGTTATACAGTTTTTTGGACAAATTTCTGTAATTCTGTCTCTTTTTTAAGAATGTACCCACCCAAAAGCCCATGTTTTATACTCGGCCATGCTAGAGTTGTCGCAGTTAGTTGTGACTTGGATTGCATTTCCGGTAGAAAGTTAAGTCTTAAACCTCCAGGTGTATGAAGCAAAGAGTTTATACCTGGTGCTGTTGGTCAGGATTAATGTAATGGTCTTGTTTTTGATGAGATCATTTAATTGATGTTGCAGCTTTGGACTGTTGCTAAAGCTAAAACTTCTGAGCTAATTGGTGACACTTGCATGTCTTAACACTTATATGTTACAGGAGGGTGCAGTAGATAATGCAGTTAAAATATGCAAAACTTCAGTCGTTAAAGATGATGTTGATGGTGCTGTAGAAGGAACTTGGCTCTTAACAGAGTAAGTGTTGTTTGCAGTTTTATTTGTGTACAGGTGAATGTCTGAATTTGTCTGATTAAACTGTGAGGTCTAATAGCATGTACAGTCAGTTTGTGTGGAAAAGTGCAGTTTTGTGGGTATGAAATTCTTGAGTAGGCTGTAATTTTTCCATCCATGTCTAAAGTAGATGTGTGTACATTGGCAGTCAGCATTCTGTGTATTTTTGTGGTCACAGTTTCAGATATTAATACTTTGCTTTTTTCTGTGTATTTTGTGTTTTGATAGAATTGATCATTGGGACATGGAGAAAGAGAGGCTTGTGTTGCTGACAACAAAGTCGATACTGATCATTAATTTTGACTTCATTCGCGCAGTTGTCAATGATTTTCGACGCATTCTGCTCGGTACTGTTAGTCGCATCCAGATTGGAGATCTGGTCTACCCGGCTGCTTCGCTTATGCCGTCAGTACTCTGTTTTGTTTCATAGTAGGCTTTAAAGTGGAGTGCGGTGAAAATTAATTACTGTTAGTTGGGTCATCTGGCCTGTAAAAACTTTGAAATGACATATAATGTGTCGAGTAGGACATTAGCTATGTGTCATACTGTATTAGAGTGTCACTCAGGTTGGATAAAAAATAGCCATGTGATATGCATGCGAATTGCGAAAATGTCAAACTCACACAAACAGTCATTCGTTATTTTCACTGAGTTATGAATTTTTGATGCTGGCACTTGTACTTTTGTACATCTGTCAGTGATATTTTGTCATGCCGTGTATCTTTTGGGGTGGCAGTCAACTTGGCAACTTATTCCCAAGTGAACTCTTTCCAAAGGGTTATGATTAAGGTGAAGGTTAGTGTTAGTGTTGGGATTAGGGTTAAGCTTGAGAGTTATGGCCTAGGGTTAGTGTCAGAATTAGGCTTGCCTTAGGGATGAGTTGACTTGGGGCCAAGTTGACTAAATGTCTTTTGTATGATGTGTAGGCCGAGGCAACATGGAGGAGTCCGCATTCACTGGGGCACCGTGGAGCCGACGTTTATACAACGTTGGAATCCAATGTGTGATGATCTTGGCTATGTCACAATGTCACATCATCTGCTGGCATACGCACCTGATGAACGCGAGATGTCGATGTATGATGTTAGTGGCTTCATTGACTCTGCCATCACAGCTACGAACAAGGTCCGCGGAGGATTGGAGGTGAATTGCGAGTACGGCCCTGTGACAATTGAGTCATATGGCAGTGTGATGTCAATGGTTTATAACCAGAGCCACATTGGCTTTAATCTTTCACGTGGAGGAGTCAGCTTTTGATTCTCAACTATTTTTTCCATGTCCCACTTTAGCCTTGAACAAATTTTGTATTTTCTGCATTTCTGCTTACTTTCTGTGCACGTTACATCTGTTTAGAAGTAGATGATATGACAAAAGATGAGTTTTTTCATGCTTGCACATATGCTAATTGAGCTTGTGAAATTGTGAATAAAGTGATGATTCTATTGTTAACTTCTGACCGAAACAGATTGGTAAACTCTGTGGTTATTTTGTAAAATAACTGTTGGTGTCCAGGCATCAGTAATAACATGATCTAGCTGATTAGTAATTGTTCGTATGTTGCATTCAAATTCACAGTTTTTTTTTACTTCTTGGTTTTTCAGTTTACAAGACGTCGTCATTATAACTCTCTTATGTCCATTTGTGTAAAAGTGTGATTTAGTGTGAGGATTTGTTATATTGTGCCAGTTGCCGTTATGCCTTACTCATTGTTTTTTGCTGTTTGTGCAGCATTTGTAGATTCTTGCTTTTGCTTGTTAAGTCAAATACTTGCATCAAATCTTGCAGAAATTTTCACAGAACTGACTGACAGCTTATGGTTTTCAAAGTTTGTTAAGTTAAATCTCGAGATTTAAACTCAGTATCACTTCCATTTATTTAAGCTAATATTTACGGTGCTATCAAAATATTACCTGCTGTTTTTCTCTGCATAAGCTTGGAGCATAATTACTTATATTTATTATTAAGTATTTCATCATTTGATGTTAATGTTTTATATATATATATATATATGTATATGTATGTATATATGTAATTATTTAGCATTCACATGCAGCTGATGCTTAGAAGAATTGTATGCACAATTGTATTTGGCATTTGGCATGGAGTTCAAAGTATTCAGTTTTGTCCTCATTTATGTTCAGTCCAACCTTATTGGCAGCATTTACTACCAACGTGAGCAGGGTTTGGGCATCTTCAATGTTATCTGAAAGAAGTGCGATGTTGTCTGTGAAGTCGGTGCCCGTTAGATAAGTTGCTGGAAACCTCCAACAGAGAATGCTGGTGGACTGTTGTCATGGGTTCGGGTGTGCCCGATTAATGATGAGTTCAAAGAGTTGCCCTCGATGGCACACATTGTAGCCTTTAATTGGGAAGAAAATTATGGGACCATAGTGCCATTGCCCGTGCCCAAACCAATGCCAAAACATGTGCTTTGCATGTAATTTCTATTGTGCACAGACCTTTAACCAATCCAATATCAGTAACTATAGTATTTTTGCAGTGGTGGACTATCAACAGTACAAATGTACAACTGCATTTTGTATGTGTGCATATCTCTGTATTGTACAGATTTTGAGTTATCATAGCACTATGCATTTTACTATGTGTGTAGTCTCCTGCTAATTGTCTTTTATCAGGTGCATTGTTAATGGGTTTTGATGTTGCTTAATACTTGCATTGCTCTGTACCATAGTATTTAGTGTAGTATTTTGCACCTTCTTGATCAGAAATGTATATGTCTGTATAATTTGTGCTTTTTTCAAGGTTGTTCATTTAACTGATTTTACAGACCATATCTGGTGATTTG
>Ga0126335_1001331_pt1 | contig 13710 bp, 5 predicted proteins | sample OlaspJWI45metaG_FD_108409 | JGI IMG/M metagenome (GOLD analysis project Ga0126335, IMG submission 108409) | Marine gutless worms symbiont microbial communities from Oahu, Hawaii - Olavius sp. 1 OAHU.JWI-45 metaG | ecosystem: Host-associated > Annelida > Digestive system > Unclassified | place... | reverse complement strand
TTCTAGGTGCTCAAATAGCACCAAAATCGTTGTCCGCTGGGGCTTCGCCCCAGACCCCACTGGGGGAGCTTACAGCGCTCCCCCAGACCCCCTAGCTGGATTCAAGGGGCCCTACTCCTAAGGGGAGAGGAGGGGAGGGCCACGAAAAATTGTGCACCCCCGAAAAATTCCTTAGAATAGGCCCTGCCGAAAAGATAACTTCGTAGCCGCCGCCCGAACATGTTATATTACGATTAAACATGTATGTTTAATTCTAAATGTATAGTAGTTGTAACTTTACTACTATTTCATCATTATGCATGTGCCTTTTTGTAGCTGTCTTTATCCGTTTATACTCTGTATGTATGTCTCTCCTTTATTGTTTATTGCTTTGTTATGTTCCATGGGCTTTTGCCTAAAATTAACCGTGATGATGATGATGATGATGACATGTTCAGTGACAGACTGTCATAGGCATAAACTTATGGGAGGAAGGACACGGGGAGGGGGTATCTGTGCCCCCAATAACTAGCAGACTGGTGTTCACTAGTATTAGCAGGAGACGCTTCTATGCGTAAGCAGGATTTTACAACTAATAAGCCAAAAATGTACTATTTTCGTGGAAAATCACAAAATTTTCTGAGAAAGGGACTGTATTGCAAAGGGGGCCGGGTATACTTGGTATAGCCCCTTCCCAGCCCACCATAAACCACTAGTGGGGACTTTTGCACTCCTAATATTTGGACCGATTAAGTTTACGCCTAAGTAGCCTATTGTCAAGCAGAAAGATAGACAGATAGCAGATTGTTTCATATGTAATACTGTACATTTGTGAGGCGCTACTTAAAGCCTAAAGAGGCCATACAAGTCTGTCAAAAGCAGAGTTGTTGTCCTTGGTTGTCCTTTAGTACAAACGTAGAGACCTTTAGTCCTTGTACTGGTAAGCATGCCGCACAACGGCGAGTTGCCGTAATCCGGCAAAAATACGAGCGCTTGAACAGTGAACAACGTTCTGCTGTTTTGCTTTATTTTAGACGACATTTAAGTTACATAACAAACAGGGCCTGTTCAAAAAGACTTTGCAGCCAGTGTAATAGGGTGCATTTGCGAGGCATTCTAAAAGATGCCAAAAGGCTGCCAGAAGCAGTGTTGTTTCCTTAGTTGTCTTTAACGACAGGCTTACAGGCACTGTTTACTTTTACTTGAGTCCTGCTGTCTTTACTAACATCACTGGTCAAAACTACCGCACAGCAGCTGGTTGCATTAGTACAGGCAACAACACACGAATTGTCTGTTGTTTTGCGTTATTTGTTGCTGAGGGTATCATTTTTTCTTATTCATCCCGGCTCTTTTCGCCTAGAAGACCCGAAAAAGTATGCTAGTGGTTGGAGTTTAGGTTCTTCTTGATGTAACGGACACAGACATCTCGACCATCCCTCCTCTAGTTTTTACAAGAGGCGCAAAAATGGTGAAATTTGGCTCTATTCTCATTTGAAGCGCTCTGATTTCGAAAAAGGAGCAACATATTGGAAATGAAAAACAATCGCGTATAGCAGCGATGTCAATCAATCAATCGATCGATTTATTAAAAGCGAAAGGACCAAACGGCCACTTACAAACTAGCAAACTGCATTTGGGGCCCCAAACTCAGATCCTTTGACCGTTTTACGTAAGCCTAAACTTTAGGGTGGCCCCGATAGAGTCAGCTTACAGAGCGCCAATTGAATGAACGATTTACATTTCCATTCGCCAGATGGTGACACGGTTACGGTGTTGCGACACCATTACGGCTCTCAGGCTGCTACCCTGCTACGCCGCAATGGAACGTCAGGTATCAGGTACTAGGACCGCTTTGAATATTTTTTGGAACGTCTAAGATTACAGATTTCGTATTTAGCATGCACATTGGCGGCGGCGTGATGTAGTGGTTAACGGCGTTGGTCTGATCATTGAAGTTAATCAACATCGGGTCCGGTTAGCACTTGGATGGCTGACCGTCTTCGGATGGGTAAACCATCTAGGTATGGTATGTAACCAGCCAACTAGGTCGACTCAGCCTTCCATCCCTCCAGGGCATGGTTTATACCGTTTGCGGATAAACGCGTGTGTGGCAAGTAACACTGTGAGATCCTTACAATGCGTGCCATGCCTCTGTGCTTCTGTGATGAAGTTGCCTCATAAAGAGGCGCTAGGCCTGTATTAAGTGTCTCTTATCTTTTCCTTTTTATTTTTACATTAAATGTAACGAGTACAAAATAAGCGCTACAATATCGATCAAAAATTGACATAGCTAGGTGACATGACCTACTTTAAATTTTGGGACGGAGGACGGTTTTATGTGCCACGAGCCGGCGAAGATAGGTAGCAATACATCTAAGTTGCCTTAATTACCACGTTGTATAGTTTTAGGTAACATTTCAGTTACGTAGGCAATTAAAGATCAAATGCAATGTTTTTGGTTGTTAAAGTTAACGGCTCGTCGTCTGTCTTTAATGATAATCAACCCATTTGAAGAAAATCACTGCATAGCTGTATTTATCGTAGTCAAACGTAAATATTAGTATTAATAATTAAGATTAATATTTGCAATGTCAAACGACGAAAAAGATTTATCAGCAGAACCACTGCAACTGCAACCGTGCACTGTTGACGCAAGATGGGCTCAGTCGGCAACTGCAGTGGAGTTCCGAAACGTTCTGCCGCAACAGGAAAAATAAACATTTTGACAATCAATCGCATAACAAACACAGGCATAATACCGGGCGCAGCCCTGTAGGCCGCAGGCCTACGGGCGTAGCCCATAGTAAGATCGCGCGCGTAGCGCGCGTAGTATTTGTATTGTATGTGATTGGCCGTGCTTACTAGTCTGCAGTTTTTGACTGTAACGTTGTACCGAGTGACCCGTAACGAAAACTGTAACGAAAGTCTGGCTGTCACGAAGTACTATGTCACGAATACTATGTCATGAAGTCGAGTGACCCGACCCTTTATACATCCACACCTTACCTATCGCGGTTTAACGTCCCACTCGACACTTTATACGTGCACACCTTACATAAAAGTATGGTTTGATCGGAGAGCCGCTTCTAATGAGCTTCGCTCTCCGGGCTAGCGCCCGGAGTTTAGGTTTCCTAATGGGTTATGATGAACTTAGAAATTTGTTCTTTAAAAATGATCCGCGTAAAGTAGTTTTTTTTACAGAATTATAAGGAATCTCAACGTAAGCAAAACGATAGCATCCTGGTATGACGTCACGGATGACGATGATTTCCGGACATTGCCGAAGAATAACTATACTAAAAAGACCATTAAACGTCTACTTTTCAGAATTTTGCGGTGTAATTTATTACAATTTATTACATAGACGCGTTTATATTGCAGTAAGCAGCTAGGAACTACTTTACATCAATTATATGTTTATGTATACCTTTGAATATCACCTTTAAAACATTATATTTTTGTGATCTACACATTCAAGTTGCCATTGCGCACTGTCATCATCAAGGTCCATGGTCATCATATCCCAGTTCCAGTTGTAGGCTACCGTATATGCCAAAGTAAGTAAGTGAATGTGTAACGTGCAGCAGTCCTTACAACTTAAACTGCCGCGGAGGCGCACTAGTGTTTGATATAGGCAACTCAGCAAAGTAGGCCTAACAAGGTTTTCCAGAGCGGTGTAGTAATTTAATGTAGATTTGCTACTGAATGTTAAAACGACTGTGCCTTGGCGACGAGAGGCCGACCTAGCAATTACCAGGCACTGTTTTCTCTATATGCTGCCGACACGTATAACACGCGGTTCTGGATGAGACGGCAAATGATAGCAAGCCGTAATGATGCGTTTAGCTGTTGCGCATGCTGTTGACTGTTTGCTATAGCAACCGCACCAGTAGCAACAGCAGCAGCAGCAGCAGCAGTGGAATCGGCCGTGTGTAAAATGCGAAAGTGCGAAAAATGACAACTCATAACGTACAAAACGCCTAGGTACCTAAGGTTAGCGTTAGGATTTAGGTAAAACTTAGGGTTTGGCTTAGCGGTAAGTTTAAAATTGGAGCTTGTTTGGTTCATTTTCGCATTTTATACCTGCATAGTGGGATCAGTCTGGCTGCTTGTCATGCTGCTGCTCTTTTATGTCGTCCATCTTCCATTCCGCACAGCTGATACTTCTCACGCCTATACGCTCAGTGACAGGCTTCTTCGTTCTGACAAGGCGAGAGGCATCTAGGCTTCTGGTCTCTACGGTACTGTGTCTGTAACAGCCATAAAAGTTTAATTTGTCGTTCGCTTGCCAGTTGTCACAGCGAGGAAGACATTGTAAGCCTACTGTTTACTTTGCGTGTATTAGCCATTGCTGTAGAGTATACTGTAATTAGCTTAGCGTAGAAACAAAACTGCCGCTTGCTATTCGTTGTAATGTCCTATTCTATATTGATTTATCGTGTGCCTCATTTCCTATTCTGGGTGTGCATTGTCACGCTTCAATAAAGTTTACTTACTTACTTTCTTACATGTTGTAAGTTATCGACGCATCTTCCTTTGGGGACATGGCGCATGGTTTAAGTTTTATGCGAAACCAAATGGCAATGCAATAAATTCGTTCTGCAATCAAAGCAATTCGTATTATAGCAGTTAGCTAAAAACTGGCCTCTAATCCAAGACGCTAGATAATCTGCGATCAAATGACTAAAAAAAGTTATGGCCACTTATCGTCATCCTTTAGTCGTTCGGCGTGATGTGTTTTTCGTATTAGGCCTGTATAGGACTAAAAGTCAACAGGCAAGATAACGATGATAAATGGTTTCATAAAGCAACTTATGGGAACCATGTCATGCATTATCTTCTCCCCAGTCTTAAGTCATCTGGTTATAATTTACGAATGCTACGCCATGGCATGTGTGTAAATTTTGTTAAATCTCAACTTCACAAAAATACACGTACATCTATAGATCTATGTACGTGTGTCAGTTTATAACTAGGAAACGGGTAGGGTGATTCCCTCCAAATTTTCAGGGTAGCTCCGGGGCGCCCCATGGATTAGCACAAAAAAATTTGGGGGACGTGGGCCAGAAAATTTACTTTTAGTTTCCCGCTGCAACGGCGTAGGCCTACTAGGCATACTGGGAAACCCTAGCCTACGGCCTTGAGCAGCATTAGCCACAGCCAACTTAGCCAACTTCAGGACCACTTTTCTTAAGAAGATTTATCAACATCATATAGGGCTCAATTTTTTGTCTTATCTTGTTTGTCTTAACCCCAAGAAGCCAAGGTTATGACCCCGACTTCTTTAAAAAAATTTACCCAAGTTTAGCAGTCAGTTTTTTTAAGAAATTTTTTTTCAACTTCTTTGAATCCAGTTTTCACATTTTATGTTTTCTTTTGTCGAATAAAGAAGCCAAAAACTTCAGTACTTAGATTTAGCAGTGACCTGCTGAAGTTTTTAAAAGATATCAGATCAGATTTCTTTAAACAATCTTCTCAATACCTTTGAGCCAGTTTTCTTGTCCTTGGTCAAAAAAACTTCAGTGTCTTGACGCTGCAAATTCTTCAAATTTGACCTAATTTGCATATTTTCCGTTAGATACCCTAGCCAGCCGTCAATATGTGTACAAAATGGCGTCATGATCGGCTTTAATGCGACTGAGACATTACGATTTTACGATCTCGCCACGTTGGCTTAAAATTGCCTATTCACGCCCGTTTTGGGGAAGGTGTAGGGCATATTTCCCCCAAACGGCGTCACCCTTTATTCTAACCCTAAAAAGGCACTTCCTTGCGCGGATACACGTCGTTTGAGCCATTAAGCGTGTACGCCAGAGCTGCGGTTTGACCTTTGGAGAAACTTAAGAAAAAATAAGGACAGTCAAAGAAAGTCAAAAAAGTGTTATATTTCACGTATTTGGGGAGAACCCCCCGCCGAGCTGATGTGTTCCAAAATTTGCATTTGGGGTGGTGTCCCGGACGAAATGGCGTGTGCCAAATTTCAGAATGAAATTTTGAGAGGTTGCGATTCTACAGGGGGTCAAAATTCCCATTGATTTTTGAATGGCAATTACAACAGCGCAGCGCTACTGCGCTGCCTGTGATTCAATGACTGTTATTAATTCCTTATGTACCGGTTTTATTGTGTTGTGTTTTTGTGTATTTTCTGTACCGATATTGACTTAGCCTACAGTTGTGTTGCCGTGTCATGCGTTTGTCAGTATTATGTTATACATAGTAATAAATAAATAAATAAATAGGCCTAATAATAAGCCTATTATAGAAGTACGAAAGTTACAAAACCGTTTTTGTTATAACCACTAAGCATCTGATGCGGAGTATTCGTAATGAAATGTTTTACTACTTGTCGATGCATGGCGTGACTACGCTAAGCTCATGATATAAGTCCGTGGCTTACCGCTTAGGCTACTGTCACGTAATATACAGAAAGCCGGGCAGATCCTCCGGCATACATTTACAAGGGAGTCGAAACATAAGGAATCTCGCGCTGGTAATGCACACGCCCAAACAAGAAGTAAGGTATGAAGTGTGACCATTTAGTGCGTTCAAGAGCCAGCTTAATTTGCCGCATTTGACAATGTAACAATCGCCAAAGACTTGAAACTTGCAAAACACGAAGTCGCCAAAATTCCGAGAGATCATCAGTCCGCGGAAGAGAGATATAGAAAAAACACTTGTAGAAAATGTGAGTTTCCAGGCGCGGTTGATCATTGACAATTAGCCTAACGACTGTGCTACTCGAAGAACATGCAGTGCAGAGGTGTCGGCGACCTATAGGCTATAGAGATAGTTCGCGATAATGAGTTACTTCTCGGATCAACTTTGCTTTTTACCGCAATTTGGCGTCTCGGTGTTATTACAATCATCAAACGCGCAACTGAGAAGCGCGTAATAAGAGTCCAAAGTAATTTGGCAAAGCCGCATCGAACCATAAACCCTGAATGTTGAAGCTGCTATAAATTGAGGACTCCGTAAGCGAACCCCCTCCCTCTCGCCGTGGGGAATGAAATGGGGACTACCATCTAACGCAATGTTTCTTGGGATTTGAATTTTACATGCACAGCTCGCCCGCGTGACAGACAGACAGACTGACAGAGTGACAGACGCCGGAATCGTCGATCGCAATAGTCTAATCCCGCATCTCATGCATTCCTTGCGGCCTAATAATACTGGCGACTTGGACCAATTAGCGCATTCACGTCCAAGTGGCTGCAATAATGTCAGCTCAGTCACGACGATCTGTACGTGACGAACACGCCTCGACACTCGTCATTAACGACACCACATTGAGCCCGTCTCCAGCATCATCGCTTTCCGTATAGTCTACGTTTCTGCTGCTTCAATAGTCAAGCACAACAAGCCGGAAAGCGTCTGGGTTAATAGGTAAAAGGTAAAAGTCGTACACTTGATATAACGCCCCATAGTGAAGAAACCTCAGTGGAGAAGCGCTCAGGTATGGCACAGCTTTACATGCACATCTACGCCTTTATCCACGAATAGAACAGAACGAACCATAACTGCCTTTGCCCTCCCAGCCGAAGCTGGTCCTCATTTACCGACCCCGGAGGAATGGAAGGCTGAGTTGGCCTAGGTACACCACGTTCGATGGGCAGGTTAGTGTGACACCCGCTTACAGCGTCAGCCAATAAGTGACGAGCCAATAAGTGACGCTGTGCCATGCCGTGCAGAGGCAGAAATTTGCTGCTTCAAAAAGACGGGAAAATATACATACGAACATACACATGTATCGGGGCAGAAAGATTGCGACTAAGGGCTGCTAAGAAGTGCGCCAGCCAACTGCCATCACTACAGTAATGCATTACTTCTGCTGTTTGTTTATTTTTCTGTGTAGAAACTAACGTATCATTACATGCATTTGGTTGAAACTTTGATATATACAGTATGTATTAGATGTAGGAACACGGTCAGGGAGTCTGCTATAGACGAAGTTCCTGCCAAAATTTAAAACAAAATAAAATACAAACAATACATTAACGAAACATCCTGTAAATAGGTCTTCCGAAGAGCTTGTTTCCTGTAAATATTGCATGAGACAAGACATGCTAGCAGTACTTAGGGAGCACCGTTATCGTCCAACTCGACATGCACCGGTATTAGGTACGACGAGTCCGTCCAGTCAGGTAACAGCTGCATTGGCAAACTGAGTCAATGACAGCCAAATTTACAACTAGAACGACGCACACACAAACGCACATAACTGAAAACTATGCATACAAAGCTGATTTAGTCAAGAAAGCATAGGCTAAAACATGCTGAAAAATTTGAACATAAAATACATTAAATGTCTTTGAAGTTAAACTTAATGGAGCCTTTATTTATAATTCATAATCGTGCGAATATGTGATCTCTTTCTATGAGAGAGAAGCGCCGCAGCAGCCATTAAAACAAGTAACCAAAGTAATTTGGCGATGGCTGTGCCGAATTTGCTCCCTTCGCCGTGGGGTGCGGGGAGAGGGTCGAGACCCCTTACCTAATACAATGTTTCTTTAACCCCTAAGAGTCTCTACCCCAAAAAGAACCGATGTCAGTGCAGCCATTTTTGCCGCACGTAATCCCGCTTGCTATGGCGAAGTGTCTGTGTGCGTGTCTGTTACGCTGATGTATTGTGCTCAAACAGATTAGTCGATCATCATGCGACCTTCACCAGGATGTAGCCCAGTTACAGTCTATAGTCTTCTCATACCAAATATGAACCCGATAGCTCGAAGGCATCCCCTCATTGAGGGCGTCAAATGGGAAAACGGTATAAAAATACGGCCAATATGCTGTCAAGTGAATGACTGCGTGTCGGAAAATCCGGCCAACAAATCGCGACTAGCGGGACGCAATGTTAGAAATACGACGTTTATAAGCGTTCTGGTGTCATGTCAGCCACAGCTGAGCTTTTTGTCGTTACAAAGAGACAGGCAGACTTACACGACGCTACAGGATTATCGGTCGAAATAGCCTGCATCCCCTACATTCGATGCGGCCTAAAGAAGAAAAAGACGACGCAAAATAACTTATCGCAGTCCCTATACGCGGAATTGAAACAGCTTCTATGTTTTTTTCTTAAAATGTGAAACATCATTATATTAAACGTGTAAAACACAAGACTGCATTTTTATCAAACAGACCACCTGCGTGCGTTTTTCTACCTTAACCTTGAGTCGATGACTTTGGTACATGAACTACACTTAGACATGTTATGAAGATGATGCTTATCAAAAATACAATTTCTAAGTCAATGCATTTACGAGTTAGAGCCCAAACAGGACACGACACAGACACAGACGTGACTAAAAATATTACTATCAGTGCTTGTGAGGGGTGAACATTCTTTATTCTATCTATACAGAAACCGTCGAGTACTGGTTAAGCTTTCTGCGCAAAAAAACAGATAAAACTAAACTGCAAACCGTTATGTCTCTGCCTTGCCGGCCGACCATGGACTGTGATTACGGACAGACACGCAGACGGCACGACCCAATTGCATAAATGCTTTTTCGTCTGTACAGCGTTCTGTGCGCTTTTGGGGACTGTGCTATTCTGCAGAGCATATGAAACACTAGCATAGCGATTCTGTGACATTGTACCGAACACAAATTTACTTGTTTACTAACTTACAGGTGAGCAGAGGCAAAACATGTTGCTAGCTGGGTAGAAGATAGTTGGTAGCGACGGCATGTGGTCGCATTGGCACGCCTGCGAGAGGCCGTTGCGAGCCTTGCCAGTGCTTAGCCGTGGTGGTCGGCATTATCATGTAGCGCAGTGCAGCAAGCACCTGCAGCTGAGCGGACAATTATCCCGGTCGACGTCGCATGCGCGCCGCACGACGCCAGGTGTCTGTCGCTGCAAGTACAACTCGACGCCGACTGTCAGACGACACCGTTGATGCTGCGACGGTGATTTCACAACATCTCGACTCGCTCGCTCGCTCACTCGCGCCGCCACCGGTCGCCCGTTTATTATTGATTGTCTGGCGAAGACCGCGTCGCAGAACGACGTGTACGTACAGCTGGAGACTAATACGACGCCGTGTGCACGTCGTGCGATCGTACACAGCAATTTAACGCCGCCGCGACACGACGAGACAACATCCATATCACGTCACAATAAGTAAGTAACATAAGTTGTACAGTAGCAGTAGTAGCAGCAGCAGCATTTCAGAGTCTTATTCTGGAAGTTTTCACAATCATTAGGCCGCATCGAATGCATGAAATGCGGACTATTGCGATCGACGATCCCGGCGTCTGTCTGTTACACAGACGGGCTGTGCAAAAGCGGCTAAACAGATCGACGTCATGTTTGGGTTGGAAACTTTTAAGGCACACTGTATTAGAAGGGGAGACCCCATCCCCCACGGCAAAGGGGGAGGGTTCGATGTGGTATTTGCCAAATTACTTTGGTCACTTGCTGTAATTTAAAGCGCGCTAACGACATGTTTTAGTAGTTGGGAAGCGAATGTGAAAAATAGTACGCCAGCGTATTAATTCGTGTGTCCGTACATTCGTCCGTCCGTCAATATTTTTGCCACTTTTCCTCTACTATGGTGCGCTGCTACCGTAGCGCCACCTAATAAATCGAGGGAAAACGTTCAAACTTATGCAGCAGCGGTCTAAACATTTATACACGACTTATAAAACTGTTGTTGCACTTGCGTTTAAAATCTATTTAAAATATTGTTCAATGATGTCTGTTGTTGCCAGTGTTAAGTACCCACTAAACTGCGACGATAGTGAACGAAAAAAACACGAAAATATGAAACAATAAAAAATAATTTCTAAGTGTCGCAGAGAAACAACAGCTAAAACGCTTCGTTCGTCATTTACGGCCGTTTACGTAATGTTAAGAGCATTACATCGACAACTACAGTATACACTGTGTTTAATAGGAACGAGTAATGGCGGCCTTACGTTAATACGCCACCACATTAGCGCGGTTAGAAATTGTAATTGTGGCTCCGAGACGACAGTGTGGCTAACGATGGCTCGTACACTGCACAGTGGGCGAGCACTGCGCATAAAAGCAACTTCTTAAAAGTCATACAGTTCTGTCAGTCTGTGTTTAACGGCTTTAGTGAGTAGCATCAAGATATTTTGTTTTTTTAAATCTACAATAAGACTAGCGTTACTACATTGCAATACTTTTGCATTAGTTTATTAAAAACCGTATCTATAGTAGCAGGGTTTAACTGTTCAACGTCCAAAATTAGATTACAGCGGCAAGGCAAAGTGTTATAAAAGTCGATTGAATGACTTTCAAATTAAGCTATATACAGTATACTGTCACTCATTTATTAAGCCTGGGGTCATTATGCACGCCTTTTATAGTTGCAAATTTCTGTTTTTCTTATCTTCGTTTTATGCTTTTCTATCATACGTTAAGAAAATTAAATTCTTTACAAGACGTGCAAATTAGACAGCTGGGTGTGGATAAAAAGTTTATTTTAAACTTCAAGCAATTTTTGTCCAGAAAAACAGAGACGCAGCCAATAGTCCAAATCAACTAACATTCTCAATTCGCATACAAATTAGTTACAACCTCAACCAACCGCCAACAGTGATAAGAACATTTAGCACATAAAAACCTATAAATTGAAAAAAAATATTAGGGATAGACCTAGGAAATTGGCACATGCGTCCCTATGCGCCTATGGCAGCAGCTGAATCTCTCCAAGACCTGGTGACCCCAGGCACTTCGTTAACGACTTGCCATCGAAGTGCGAATAATGCCAGAAGCTAAGCTGCTTATCTTCACCATGAGCATTAAGCAGTAAGCAGCTCAACGTCGCGACATCGTGTACAGACGAAATGGAATAAATGGGAAACGGGGAAGTCGCTTTTGTTTGCTTGTACAAAAATAAACTGGATGATTTTTAAACTGCAGCCTGTGGGGGTTATGTGTTAAATGTACACAAGTCACTTTACAGAATTGGTTCTCAAAGGAGTCTGGTGTAGTAAAATTAATATTAAAATACGTTGCAAGAAATTTATAGTTGCTGCAGAAGAACCACAGAACGCCATTTACTGCGACAGGAGATTGGTTTTCAGCCCATATCTTTGAGTTGCGATGACTAATGGAGGCTGAGCGCAGCTGTGTTGGAAGCATGTTCCAGACAACTAAAGGCTACGACTTGAAAACGACGTAAAAAAACTAAGGAAACAAAAATAGATATTTCTTTCTGAACAGTACAGTAAACCCAGCAGGCTTATACATAGGCCTACACGCGTTACACTTCGTAGACAGTAAGAGTAAAGGTGGCTCGGTGGCCGAGTGGTTAGCGTGCCGGACTCAGGCTCGGAAGAGCACGGGTTCGAATCGCAGTCGCGACGCTGTCGAGTAGCAGTCTTAGGCACACTGTTCACACCCATTGTGCCTACGTCAACTCAGCCTTGCATCCCTTCGGGATCGCTAAATCGAGTACCAGCTTCGGCTGGGGTGAAGACGGGAAAGTCACCTCTGCCGGGTGGCAGGTAACACTGTGCGATCCCATATGGCAATAGATTTCCCGTAGCGGTGTGGTGAAGTTTCACAAACTGCTATACCCTTACCTTTACCTTTACCTTTAAAGCGGCCTATTAGTTAGCAGTGACCGCTTACAGCTTTGCGGCATAGGGGTGCGATGCCCATCTCTGTAATCGCGGTCTTGAGCCGACAGTGAGCAAACACTTAGTGTTATAAATGGTAGACTACATCACTTCCGTAACTTGCCGTTATTTTCCTGTATTTATTTTTTTTACACTGGCACTCATTTTGCTTAACCCGGAGGGATGGCCAGGCTAAGTGGGCTTCAGTGGCTGACTAAATACCAAGAGGTGCGAATGCGATTCGAACTGCGACCGCGTCGAACGTTACCCCATCCCAGTGGCCAAAACGTGATGTTGTCCATGAATTCAGCACTGTATTCATAACAGGCACAAAGCAGTGTAATGCCAAACGGCACGTTGTTAACTATAATGTATCATTAAGTTGATGAGTGCAACATCTTCGGTGGAGGTCTGTGTATGCTAAAAGATACCGAAAGGAACATGTGTTTAATAGCATCTTACATCGGCAGTCGGTTACTTGTGCACTTCTCAGTCGCGAAACTAGGATTAATGAACATGGCGGAACCTTGACTAAGTATGAGCAAGAAAGGTTTTACATCCCATGATAAGTCATTCCGGAGAAGAGTTTTTCCAGGCACTCAGTTGCACTTGTACTGTCTGACGAAACTCTGGATTTCCCTCCTCCTTTCCCTTTCGGCACAAAGCAGCATCGTTCCCTTTTCGCCTCGCGAATCGACGTCTTTCGCTGAGACCTACATTACAGCGGTGCCTGCTTCCATTCAGGTGGGTGGTCTAAGAGTGATGTAAATTCCGCACGGAGTCAGCCCTAGACAAAGTCTCAGCTAGACGCCAGCAGCTATTACATGTAGGCACTCAAAATGTTAATCCGGCAGTCTGAATGCACCACTGCGTTGACTTGACTGAAGCCTTGACGCTCCCCGAGGAGCACAGAATACTTGTCTTATTTCATATCTGTCTTGCTAGGAGTTTAGGACCCGCGGTCAACTCAGCCACAAGTCAACTCGTTACGGTTTAGTTATGGCCAGGGTTAGGTTGAGTGTGAGTGAGTGAGTGAGTGAGTGAGTGAGCAGTTTCTTAACGGCACATCAGCACATAGAAGGCCATTTCAGTGCCATTCCATGGTGTTAAGATTAAAAACGAAATACATCTAACAACGATA
>Ga0126335_1001330_pt1 | contig 13714 bp, 10 predicted proteins | sample OlaspJWI45metaG_FD_108409 | JGI IMG/M metagenome (GOLD analysis project Ga0126335, IMG submission 108409) | Marine gutless worms symbiont microbial communities from Oahu, Hawaii - Olavius sp. 1 OAHU.JWI-45 metaG | ecosystem: Host-associated > Annelida > Digestive system > Unclassified | place... | reverse complement strand
TGCTATGTATGTACATCGTTTAGGCTTATATTGTATTTTACTTCGTGTATTTTTATATCCATAATTTGATATAGCTTTGCAGTTGACAAAGTTGTTATTAAAGAAAGTTACTACTACTACTACGTAACATAGATTATCGTCACCACCGTCACGATTCATTATCAATCACATATGCTAACTTCTACAGTTACAGCAGATGCTGCATGATGTAGCTGGCAGATATGTTCGTTAGATCGCACAGTCTCACAATTTTCACGTGGGCTGTTTTGCAGTGATGGCATACACAACGCAGCAAAACTTGAGTTCAGTTTTGTATATTTTATCACAACAGGCTAGCAGTGCTTGTAATGTTAAACAAGAGGCCAAAAAGGCGTCATCCAGCCCTCTTCCTCAGTGGGGGGATCAGGACCCCCATCACACAGTGTTCCTCGAGCACCCTAGAATCTTCACCCTAAACAGAACCGAGATGCATTCAGCCGTTTTTGCAGACCAAAGACAAGTGAAGTAGCACGATGTACAGACAACCTGACCTATGCCGGGATCATCAATAGCATTCAATGCAGCCCAACAAACTATACAGCAAACATCCTACATGTTTGAGTGAATGCAGAAAGCTGTTCTGGTTGTAAATGCTGCGAGCCTGATGCCACGTGCCATCAAGAATGATCAACGTATACTTGATGTCGGTGGCACCGCTAAGGCGCTGCTTTGCCAAGAAACTCTTGAGGTCTTCTGCTTCCGGAGCAGGCCACATCAGCAGAGTGTTCGGCTGAGCTATGATCGATTCCAACACTGGGAACCTAACACAAGCACAGTGCACCAAAAATTGTAGAGACTAATTTATTTTAATTAAATTTCTTATATGCTTTTGTCTAATTTTGCCATGTTCACACAAAAGGTAATAGCAAATTTACTGACAAGCAAACCTTTGGGACTATTGAAGGATGATAATACCCAACTAATGTCACATACAGACACAAACACAAGCTTCATATAAAAGTACTGGTTCAATTAGTTGAATGTTCTGTACACACTTCCAAGCAATTTTCTTTTACCACTGCTTTGACGCAACAGGATCTGTACACCTATTTTTGAAGGGCGATTATATGGCACAATAAGCAGACGAAGAGCAAGGAAACGATGGGGGTGACGATATTTGGCAAAGTGTACAATGATAGCACGAGAAAAGAAGAGTTGCAGAATACTGATGTGTCATTCTGCAGTCTCCAACCTTCAGCAATAAAGATGGACTGATGACATCGACACAACAAAAGGCCAACCAGTGCTCAGTAGGGTACAGACCAAACACAAACAATCTTAAAACTGCACATCACTAAATTATGCAGCCGATTTTCAAAATAAAACACAAGCATTGTGAACAACTTCGCACACCTATCTGAATAAGAAACAACCAAAAGTAACCACAGAAAAACTGCTAATTTGCTTACAGCTAAACAATAACCATGTACGTTTAAAATGACAAGCTTTTTCCAGGACTACAGTATGTGTACATTTAGTATAGGTTTGCATGCAACAGCTACGCACCGCTTAATAGGAAACCGTTTTCCTTTGAACGTGTGACAGCATCCATCTTGAAGTGCTAATGTCAACATCAGACCGGTCTGTAGACTCCTAGTTTCCTGAAGTCAAACAAAACTGACAACGGTGCAACATGTCACACTGATGACTTGTTCATGTTTAGTACTGTGGCACAGACAAGAGGACATGGTTATAAGTTGTATAAACCGAGATGTGTAAGCTCAGCCAGAAGAAACTTTTTTGTTGAGAATAATAAATGTTTGGAACTTTTTGCCTCATGCTGTTGACTTTTCGTCATTGTCTAAATTTAAACGGTCACTTAATCGTGTAGATTTTTCTGCATTTTTACAGTATGCATAGTTGTAGTTGTTTTTATATCTAGTGTGTTTTCTTATTATTTATGGGCAAAATGTAAGCACCAGTTTTCTGTGCCTTTCTTGTCCTGCTCTCTTTCTCGTGTTGATGATGTGTACGTCTTCTTGTTCAGTTGATTTGAGCAAATAAATGATGATGATGATGTGACAAAATAATTAACTTATATTAAAATAATTAATACAGTCAAGCGGGTCTGACTAAATATCTAAACAAAAGTTAAACTAGAAACAAGAAACAAAGTAAACAGAAACAGACTAGAAAATGCGCCAATTAAGATGTATTGCCACTTATAGCCGAGCCGCTGGCTCGAGGCGCCCCAAAACATACGCCATCCGAAATCGCAGTATGCGGCAACATGACAGCTTTTCACGACAACCGTCCATATTGACTGAATTCCCGTCAGCAAGCATCAACAACCACTGCCTCAATTCCAGATGGCAAGACTGACTCCACTGCCTGACGAGGCTAACAAACTTTCATCAACATAGCCACGTGTTGTCAACACACACATGTGCTCATGCGCTATGATGCACTGTGAAGCACGACTCACATACCATAATATTACTTACTTAGCTCGTGATGGATCTCGTTTTTGTGTCATGACTTTGACCTTTGACCTCATAACCTGCAACTTTTGTATTGCATCGGCTGTCACGTGACCAAACCGTGCACACGCCGCCAGCCACCTAAAACTTTCTTTACACCATAACTGCCATAATTGCTATCCGAAAATTTAAAGACAGGTCACCTGATTTAGGTTACACCCTTCTGAACCAATTTTGTAGTTGTAGATAGTGCTCTTCATAGACAGTATGCACACCTAGTTTTTAGTTTTAAACGTTGCAAATAAAATGAAAGATTTGCAAAATTTAAAAGTAGGTTGCATGCTTAGATTATGACTCCTTTTGACTTACTTTTGTACTGCTTATTTTCCACTCCTTACAGCCTATCTGCATAATAAATTTGAACCGTGTAGCTTTAGCCATTCCAGAGATACCAGGGTCCATATAATAAAAATTTGGGCGTTGTACGCTATCTTGGATACGATCCTTAGTGGGTTTTGACAATTCTACAGCGTACCATCTTGTGAAATCTGAATGCAATCTGTCCTTGTGCAGCTCAGTTAGAGCGGTGTAACTGTTTTGCCAATTCACACTTTAGGGAACCCAATTGGGCAAATGGATCTCAGAGTTGGGGAGTCCTAGCTGCATGTGGTCTGCAACAGATGAGAGGCCAGACATCGGCACTATGCGCTATTGTTTTAGATTTTTGATTTTTGTTGCCTCATTTTTAAACCAGAGCGCTTAGAATGCGAGTGGGGTCGAAAAACGTGGCAAAATTTCGCACTTTTTGACCCCCTGTGAAACATAAGGGAGGGCTGGTGGAGATGTCTATACGAATTATTCGTGCCACACATAGGTTCTAAGCAGAGGTATACTTTTTACCCGACAGCGATCGGCAGTCTGGTCACACGCTGGACGGTTGGCTAAAAAAGAAGAAGAACCGTCGGTAAAACATATAGCCAACAGCAACTTTGTTGCCAGCGGCTAAATGAGTATCTAGTAGTCAGAAAGCAACCGATTACGCAAGAAATTCCAATGTCAGAAAGATAGAAATTAACATACTCAAGGTCTGACTAACACTGAGTAGGCCTATAATTACTGTATAAGAAGGTTCTTCCAAGTTTGCAACTGGTTATCAACTAGTTTTCTAGAATTTCTATAACTCAGCCAGCAGTGAACTCAAGTCTTAGCAAACAACTCAAACCTCACACAACTGCAAAGTACTACCATCCATTCAGCCTGTACAGAATTTGCCACTTGTGTAAAAGACACCATTCAGTATGAGAAATACACCAAGTAGTAATAATTTTCACAGATTGGCACTCTGGCCCAAAATTAAAACTGATTTCTAAGAAAGCATTAAATTAAAAATAAGCAATCTACCTCATATGGATGCTGCAGCATGTATATCGTGGTATCCACACAAAGTCTTTCTGTGGGTAGGAATGAGCACCAACATGTTATTACGGGACGCCTGAAGATAGTTCACAGACACGTTCAAATGTGTATGTACACGAATATCAATATAAATACCAAACTGTCAATTTAAAAATTACAACAGGTAAAGGTAAAGGTAAAGGTGTCCGAGGTAATGGTTTGGAATAGGTCCGCCACCCGAAAACACCATTTAGCGACTTAAAAATGTCACCAAATATAATAAAACAAGTAAATATGAAGAAATAATTTACCGGAAAGCAGACATTTTCAGTCTATACAGAGTTCTCATGCGGCATGTCTTTTGTTACAGGATTAAAAGATATAGACTTCACAGTTACGCTCGGGTGTAGGGTTACAATTAGCGTTAGCTATAGATTTTTTCACGAAAGATAGCGAAAATAGACACCATCTAAGCACATGTTCTAGGAAAATGTGAGTCACAACCCAACAACCCAAAGCTACTGAAAATAACTTTTAGAAAATAACCTGCATTTTTCACACTTTTGTCTCACTACAGGTGGTTCCAGATCTAACGAACGAAACTCTAGTAAAGTGTCATTTATATCATCCCCCATGGAACTTTACGTAAACAACTTGTTCTACCGGTTACCGGAAATAAGTTTGATGTCGTATCTAAAACGCGAGTTATTCAAGTTTTTATTTGTTTACAAAGTTACTGAAGTACGAGCGTGAAAATAGTTGAGTTATGTAATGGATTTTTTTAATTCTAATTTGTGAACATTATGTTTTCTTTGTGCAGTTAGTGTTGATTATATTTTTAGAAGTTATTTTAGCCCATCAACATAGCAAAGCCGCAGTCAAATCAAACTAAGTGCTCAGCTCAGTGCGCACAACCTAATAGTTTGTGTGCTTAGGTTAAAGACAACGAATTTTTAATGGCAATTGCTCAGCATTGCTGTTTGTGTACTTCAGGTTGTGTGAGCATGTAGTGTTATTCTGTGTAAAGGTGAGGTTATTGTGGCAGCTAATGAGTGATCTAAAATGTTGAGCGTGACATATCTTTTTATTTCATTATCATCATTTATTTGTTTAGAAACACAGATAGAGTATAGTGCGAAAATAAAGACATGGACTCTGAACAAGACACACCAGGCTCATGACAAGCTCTTATGGTGGCCTTAAGAAAAAAATTATAGTGCTGTCATTGGTCAGCTATACATTTCTTATGTGGTACAATTTGGTAATGTAACATGTTTGTTGATACAGGATGCTGCCGAAGCGACAGAAAATAACTCCGTCGAAATCGGCATCAACTGACGCAAACAGCAACCACTCGATTATTTCTATGTTTGCAAGACAGCGTTCACAAAATCAACTCCAGAATGTACAGACTGACAATCGATGCATGATCAGACAAACAGCATATTCACCAGAAGTTACTGATAGACTTCGGTCAGACAACAGGCTGTCACTTTCGTCACGCAGAAAACATTGCACGACCGACACTGTAGTTAAAGCTTCTAATTATGCCGACAGTAATAATACTGTTGACATTTCTGAACCAACATGCACAGTTTTTCATTCAGATGCCACAGTCTGCAGGAAGAATGATTCGTCGGAAACTATACTATCTTTTGAAAACTGCCCAGATGCTGTCTCATCTGTTTCTACTTATCAACAAGGAGATTCTACTGTTACAAGTAATCAGGAAGAAGAATCAGTGTGTGATGGTAATTCAGTAGCTAATCTTCTACCAGAGAATCACAACACCGAAGAGACTCAAACTGAGGTTGCTCGTGTGCCGTACTATCTGGAGAATTTTCGGCTTGTCCTCGACTCTGTCTTTAATGATACTTTCTATGCAGAATTGTTCAATGATGATGACTTGTCAGCACTGCGTACATTCAACAGCTTGAGTGGTAATTGTGATGGTGTATAATTTAGTCTCTTTGGTATAAAATTTAAGCTATGTTAAACTGTATTCACTGTTACTCGTCACCCTCTCCCCTTATGGTTTACTCAGCGGTTAGCATGTGTGGAAATTTTGAAATATCAACAGACAGCTTTGAAACAAGAATATAACTTTAATAACAGGTGTCATACGGTAGTTATGGCTCAGTACAGTCTCTAGGGAAATACTAAGAGTTACAGTAGGGAAAAGAAGTCTGTAACATAGTATAAAACCGAGAATGTCACCAAAAAGATGTAGCTAGCAGCTAGCAGCAAGTGCTGTGCAGCAGATGCATTGTAACAACTGTGTAGTATACAACACTGATGGAACGGACTGCTGGCATCATAGGACAGTCGGCGGACAGTCGATGATGGCCGGCATCAGTCATCATAGCAATCAGAACTCGAACTGAATGTCAGACAGCTCTCAGCAGTGTCACAGTGTGGCGAACAGCACAACGGTCTTCGCCAGTCGTATCACCCACAGCACACACTGCATGAACTCCGAACTCAGCGTCTCTCCAAGATTCACTGCACTGTCGATCTGTATTCCAACAACGTCTGAATTGAAATCGTGCCCCCAGTTTGAACACAGCAGTCACATGGCTGGGTGCCAGGAATTAACTCGATATGGTGTACGCCAAAGTTGGTTTTCCCAGGGATGTCAGAAAATATGGTCACACGACTTCTTGTCATACGGTAGCAAACAGGTGAAAACAGGTCAACACGATTGGAAAACTGGGTCGGCAATGACACAGCAGGCTATGGTAGCACAGCTGCGCGCACAGCCTATGCATACACGGGTACAGTCAGTGACTGGTACGAATACATATGCAAATATGTAAATCAGCGACCTCACTGGACATTATGATAAAAATAGTACAGTAAGCAAGGGGAGGTGAGGAGCCCGTCACCACATCAGATGCACTTGATTGTTGATTTTTAAAAAGCGTTAGAGCTGTGGACTTTCTAGAATTCTGCAAGACTTTTTCTGCCGTGACATTGTTAGCTGTGTTGAGCGTAGCATGCAATATGTCAGTTGTAGTCAGTAGTCACTGCCTTCGTGTGCGTATAGATAAGACTATGCAGATTTGGCAGGTGAGTGAGCTTTGTAAATGTGTGATGTAACATGCACCGTGCGGTGATACAGAAGATGGTCAGAAGCTGTATGTTCGACTTTTTCTCCGTAAACATCGGTGGATCGTGAAGTCAAAGATTATTTATGATGATATTGCACGCGATCTGTGTCCAGTTTTGGATCATGTTACCAGCAGTGGCCTCATCACTGATGGTATATTGTTTCATATTGTTTGTGGATTATTTTCAGTTGTGACTGAAGTAGGTGAGATATGTGGATTATTAAACTTATACTGAGATTATGTGGAAGATTACTACTGAGTGACAAGGTCTGGTCAATTTTTCGAAGCAACCACTGCTTGTTTGGAAACTCTCACAAAATTCTTTTTGCTCCCCATCCTTTTTCTTTCCTTACCAGTTTTATTGCTGCTCTGTCGTCACCTGTGAATGGCATTGTTTGTGTTTACGTCTGAGCAATGCTGATGCATTGCTGACGTCATTGTGTTTTCGAGTAACATCGGTGTCTTCAGTAATCAAGAAACTGTAAATTTTTGCAGCGTAGAAGTAATACAAATAAGGTGTCATTTTGTTTGTAATTGGCAGCAGTTTAAAACAGTAAATAAATGTTATCTTTTTCTTTAAACAATTTTATGTTAAATAGATAAGTTTAACTGTTTAATTTGGCCCACTCTGTAGTGATGTTTCAAGCAGTGTGCATCAAGTTAGAAAGAGGCATTGATCTGATCCCTGTTGAGAGTATAGGTATCGACACTTGACATTTTGCACGATGTTGATTCAGTGGCAAATCTTTGTGCCAAAAAATATTTAGTGGCACATGTTTGTTGAAGTTACCTTAATTGAAATGTATTAGAAGTCCTGTTTTCTACTTGACTGTGTATAATTGTTTATGATTTTTGATATGTTTTTGTTTACAAGAATCAGAGCTCGTCAATGTCCAAGATGCTGTCGACTGTTTGCCAGCTGCGGAGCTGAAGACACTTGCCAAGTCGCTGCAGATCAACTGTTCAACGTTGAAGAAATGTGACATTGCTGATGCCATTGTTAAACATTGTCAACGACGAAATGTCAGCAGCTTTTTCACGTCTACTTCAGATGCCACCGAGAAGGTGGTCTTGAAACGGTTGGTCACGTTTCCTCCACATTAGTAAACGACTTTGCTGTCTATCAGGAGATTCTCCCGGGCTTCTCGTGGCTGTCATGAGAATTTCTCAACCTGCAAGCTGTGACAAGCAGTTGCGGCATAACGGTCATGCTGATTACATGCTCAAGTTTGCAACACCCACAGAGTACTGCCCAACTGGTGTCCACAGTCTGCTCATGTCACAGATGCAGTCAGAGCAGCTTCTGCCTTCATTCCTCCGTTGAGTGCACTGACACTGATTACTAATTACCTGCACTAGTGATATGCTTCTTGTCTCCATGCCTCAGTTCGTCTACATGAACTGCACTGCAACATTAGCAGTCACTGCCTCACAATAAAAGAAAATGAAAGAAAAAGTTGTTGTATTTTAGTTTTTTACTAGCCATTCTGCCCATGCAGTCAGGCATTACATAGGCAGCCCTGTTCCGCTGTTGGCCTGCCAGAGGCCCTCGCTTCCCATACCCGTGTGTAGTATGCATGCCGATGTCACTGGCCCATCAGCACCAACGCCTGTTTCTGTTTATCTGCGCATTGACCGCTTGCACCTGTGTGTGCACCTATAGCCTGTCCAGTGCCATCGCAGTGCCCAATCTGCTTGTAAGTAAGTAAGTAAGTAAAACGTGAATTTATATAGCACATATCATTTAAAAAACCTCTAATGCTTACTGTGGCACATGGCGGGCAAGGTCCTGTGAGAAAAGAAAATGCCAATTTTCTGGCCTCTACCCAAGACTCCCCAAATTTTTGCCCCAAATATGCACAAATTTCTGTGCATAAAACCATCCCTGGGGCACCTTAAAAATTTGAAGACAATCGCCTCTCCCGTTCCCAAGTTATAAGCGAACATACATACGTAGGCAGGCCTACATAAAGACAGACACGTGCATATGCCTGCGATTCGTCAGCCTTATGACCGACACATGGCGCGTTAAACGCTGCATAATAATAATAATAATAATAATAATAATAATAATATGTCAGGAAAATACGTCTCTGGAAATCCCTTACATGACTCACTGCCAGTGCAGACTGAGCCAGTAGTGAGCTGCACGTGTGCTATAAATAAACTGTCGTCACACCTTGAAAATAACCTCGTTGGCTGAACATGCTTTGCTGCGTAGCCTACGGGCCATGAAATTATTAATTGTGCCCCCTACCCATGACACTTGCTTCAAATTTGTTGCACCTAAACACCCCTCAACCTTCGCGGCCTCATCTGATTACTGATGACGGTCTGGAGTAAAAGAGGGAACATTAACACAGCTGCTCTAGTTACTATAGCACAGTGCAATACTCCTGTTGCACGATGTTCTAGGCAGCTTATAGGTCTAGCAGATTGGGTTTTTGTCACAATGGGACCCTTATGCTGTGATTAGCCTAGAGGCAGTTGCCTACAGTTAGCCTAGTTCATATTGTAACACTGTGGAGTGGTTCTGGTGGGACTGAAGCCTATCTCAGTGGCCAATTGTCTTCCTTCAGTGCTTTGACGCTGTTGGTTGGGTCATCCTCCTGTAAAAATCGTCCCTGAAATGACCTATAAAGTGTCGAGTGGGACGTTAAACCTCTGCTCGCTCACTCACTCATTTGCACCTAAAACAATTGCTTGGGCGCCCTGAAGCTACCCTGAAAATTTCAAGATGATCACCACGAGTTGTAAGCAAATGTGCAAACGTTCATGCTGACAGACACACGAACGTAATTATTACATTAGAAGCTGTTTGTTTTTTTAAATGCCGTAGATGTTCTGAGATTAACACATATGGGAAGAATTTTTTTTACTAATTTGTTATTCTTGTTGTTGTTGTTGTTTTGACAGTAACAGTCACCAGTTAGGCACTCAAATACTGCAAATGTGTACATTGTTGTGGCAGGAATATAAAGCTGAAACACGGTTTGTTGAATGTTATATATTGATAAGACGATAATTCTTACATCCATAGGCTGCATAGCTGAGTAGACTTTTTGCAATGTTAATAATGTTAACAAATGTTAATGCCGTTTAGTAAGGTGATCTACAAACGGGAGTAAAAATATACGATCTAAAATGTGGATTTTTATTATGGTGGCAATTGATGATGGATGTGTTGTTTTAGTGCAAAGAAGTTACTTGGTTTGTGTTATCGGTTGGAAAAGTGCCATCGCAGAGTTTTCACGCGTGCGATGATGTTGTTTGGATTACACGTGACAGCGACCGACGATGAAAATGTTGGACAGCAACAGATGTAGCCGCATCCAGTTGTTGCTTTTTTGTTTGCACTTGAATTCAGTTTAATTCACAATTTGTTAAATTTAATGCACAATTTAATTCTTATTATAATGGCTCAGTGTGGCTTATGTTTTTGCATTGGTTGGTTTGTCCATTGGCAGGATTGCACAATAACTTGTGTATGAAATTTTGAGATTTTTAATGGAAGGACAGAAATTGATTACAAGTTTTGGAGATTATCGTATGTTTTTTTTGCGTCCACTGCCTGTAAAGGCAAAAGACACAATATGTAACCTGGCTGTGATGTCTGTTCTTCTGTCTGACAGTAATCAGAATGCGTGGGCAAAGAGCCTTTAGGCCACGCAGGCCAGCTGCAGTGGTGCAGCCCCCTGACGTTACAAGCTATTATTAGCTCGGGCCACGTGGACACAAACCTTTTCGGCAACCGGCATTTAGTTACCTTAGAGTTGGGTTGCAATAGATTTGGTATGTGTTTATTGGGACAGGAAACCATGCTGTGACTTGCTTGCTGTCTTTGTCATTGTCTCTGCATGTGTGTCTTTGTGGCAGTTGTGTACATGACGTGATTGAATAGCAGACTGAACTGATATCTGTTGTTGTTCAACAGATTTCAGATGCTGATGAGCAACATTGGCCGTGCCACATATCCACAGTACACGATTTCCCGGCAGACGAAGATTTTTCCTGACCGAGCTGCTTTGCTTAGGCAAGTAATAGTAAATTTTATGACTCCAGTTTCGGTGGAGGCGAAGTTGTCCTTTGTAGAGCCAGGCAGCAGATGCGCCATAGTCCATCCCCCAGTAAGGCCCCTGGTACTTCTTACCAGAGTATTATGAAAACCTCCTTGAGGATGTTAAAAACCTCAGGAGGTCTCTAACTGTTATATGGTACGTCTTTCTGTTTCCTCAGGCACTTCTGTTGGGTGCCTGAGGGTTTCTTCTTCCTTTGAACCACGACTGGTTTGCCTGTCAGCTGCAAAGAGCTGAGTTCTTGCGGAAGGGTTCCCACGAGGGGCCCCTCTTCCAAATGTTCCCCTTTCACTCCAGTTTATCATCAGTAATCAGATGAGGCCGTGGAGGTTGAGGGGTGCCTGGTTGTCGCCTCTTACGACATCCGGCCAGGAGGCGGAGTGGGTCTATTCTAAGCCCCGGAACCCACTCGTGCTATTTTTATGATTTACTGCAGCCCAAGTTGCAGCTTGTTATTATTGCTTTGTCATTGTCATTTTCCTGGTATTTACTGTCATCACCGTCTTTGTTGTCATTTGTGATCTATTGCTGTTACTTTTACTAAGTGGCCACTAAAATGATTGTCGCAGTGTGTGTTTAGGTTTGTAGATGCGGTTGATGTGCAGTCAGAAATTCAGCTGAAAATTGAGAACAAAGACTACCAGTCAGCACTGCAGCTATACTTGACTGCCAGGGAGAAGGCTGATGGTGTTCTGTCAAATCCAGCATTTCTGCAGTGAGCATTTGAAACGGTTTTTGAAGGTTCCATTATGACGGCAAAACACTTTCTAGCAAAATATCTAATGATAAATGTGTGGGTCAGAGCTGGAAACTGGTTAAGTTTGGTTGGCCTTAAGTGACTGGTGACTGGTACTTGACTGGCCATGTGCATCACGGACATTTTTCAATTGCCAAACTTCGTTGCGGCTAAAACTAACATTTTTATTACAAAGTTTTCAGTCTTTTTTCTGCCCGTTGCAATGCGTTGGCGCAGCATTTGCTATGGCGACGTGTCTGCCAGGCATATTGATGTATTGTGCCCAAACGACTGACTCAATCGTCGTGTGACTTATAGCCCAGCCATTCTAGTTTTTTCATACCAAATGTGAACCCGATAGCTCAAGGGAATTGACAGCATCACGTGGGAGATGGGTAGGTGAAAGTCGCAAAATCCGGCCAGTAAATCGCAGTCATTCACCAAAGGGCAGCTCTAGAGAGCACTGCATGGAGAGCTGTGCTTTGAATGTCGGGCAGTTTGTCAACGATAGCTGAGGTTTTTGTGAAATGTGGTAATAATGTAGACTTAATTGACATGAGAGAACTACTGCACAAACTCGTCTTTTATTCACATGTTGTTGTTGCTTTCTGTATGATTGTCGCATTGGCTAAGTTTTATTCTCACTCAGGCCAATGCTGAGGCTGGCTATAACGCTATGCCTAGCGTGCATACGTATGCATTTTTCAGACATGACGAAAGTTTGCCCCAGCATCTGAGGTCATTTACAGCTGGTGCCATGTACGTCCGTATTCTGACATGTGGCGTCGAAGTGCTGCAGTTCGTGAAGCATTATAGTGAAGCGGTGCAGCAGCTTGAGCAGCTGATTGGCCAGCGTGTTTATCAGCTAGAGTACCGTGGTCGATGGTATGACCGGCTGGCATTGAACCTTGACTATCATCTCAAGCGGCCTCTGCAGGTGAGGTCTCGATTCTACAAATTGCAAAATGGTCGCTTTTATGCCGCCGCCAGAGATATTATGTTTTTGGGTGTGCTCACTGTCTGTGATTCTGTCACCTTGTCCCGGTTTGCAGTGAGATTGATAATAAATTTGTGCGTTCGATTACAGCATCTTATCATGCAGTTTTTCAGCATAGCCAGAAAATGTGATGTGACGTAAACTAGGGCTTCTTCCAAATCCAACCAGAGCTGGATTTGTAAGTGTAAATCTGATCAGAGCCATCATGAGAGCCGGGTTTGTAACTTTGTTAAAATGTCCTGAAGAAAGAACTGTGAAACATTAACTAGAGCATCAGAAACTTACTGTAGCAGCTGATACAATGCTCGCGTCAGTCTCGTGCATCACAAACAGCCGAACTACTATTCAATTAAGGCATCTGTTTAAAAAAAATTGATCTCAGTTTTGAGTTGTACTTTAGAAATATCAACTGAGATGCATTGTCGGGTAACATAGCACTATAATTATTTTTAAGGTACATGGAATAGCAGAAGTTAGACTATAGTACAAGACCAGTTAGTACTAGTTACTTATTTGCATTTTTATAGCTTCATGTGGTGTTTATAATACGATCTGTAACTACTGTGTGTGAACGCTTTACTTTTTGTCACATGAGTCCACCTGTCTAGCACATAAACGAAGGTCGAATTTAAGAAATAAACGAATTTAACATCCCTAGTTGCAGCGGTGCATAGTGGCATTTGATGTTCAATCTGCTCGCCGAAAATTTTCAAGACGGCAACACGCACGACCTCACGAGTAGCCTAGGCCTCATCGGTAATTCGATATTGATGTCTACTCAGCGGGTGGCCGTCAGTAGAACGCCACAATTGATTATGACTAACTGCCTCCCCGAGTTTTATAGCAGCATTTGAGACCAGTGCCGGAATGTTTGTTTGATCTTTGAGACGTCTCAAACGGTTGGCTGGTTGGCAGATCAAACAACCTTAGCGCTCTACTGA
>Ga0126335_1001329_pt1 | contig 13719 bp, 8 predicted proteins | sample OlaspJWI45metaG_FD_108409 | JGI IMG/M metagenome (GOLD analysis project Ga0126335, IMG submission 108409) | Marine gutless worms symbiont microbial communities from Oahu, Hawaii - Olavius sp. 1 OAHU.JWI-45 metaG | ecosystem: Host-associated > Annelida > Digestive system > Unclassified | place... | reverse complement strand
ATTCTGCGTCCGAAAATGGTATTTGTTGTGTATTATCTAAGTACTGATATTGTAAGTGTAAATAATTTTGTTTGCTAGTTTTTTGTGCTGCCAATTAAGTTGGCGAATAAAGTTCTATATATAAGTCGTTGCAAAAACGACATGAAAAGTCAAAATACGTGTTGTTAGCAGCAAACATAATATTTAATATTTTTGGGGTTTAATGTCTAGGTTTATAGGTCGGCCAAGAGAGTTAGAGATGAACGCAATCTTGGAATTGCAGAAAGAGAACCGCATTTCGTGTTAGCGCCATCGAAGCTCAGATCCTGTTATATGCATTCAGAGTATTAGCTTCACAGGTTACTGCTGCTGCTGCTATAGTGCTGTCGTGATGATGATGATGGCGATTGACGAAGCGATGCAAATGGCATGCGACTGAGATGGTACACCTACACGGGAAGTATCGTGAATTATTCATCTGTACGAACTACGACGGCCACTTCTCTGGTCATCAATTATCATAGCCAAGCGAGTCGACATGGGACTTGCTGTGCTGTTAGCATCTTGGCAGTACGCTGCATCCACCGTGGCAACATCTTTCTATCCTTCTGTTCGCCGATAAGTGCATATAACTCAGTGGCGCGCCGATGGTGACAAAATTGCCTGCCAGTCAGGCTCCCAAGGGGGTTACCTGTTACCGTTCCACACCAACGGGCTTAAATACCTGCGCGCCAGCTATACTGCGAACAGGTATTTTTTGGCGGCGTCTGCCCGCACAAAATCTCCAAAACTACTAGTTGGAAATTGATGTAACTTGATAGGAATATGTCCCATGGTGAACGCCAGAAATGATCGAAAGTTGGTGACATTTGACCTTGACCTTTGATCTGGAGAGCTATTTTCGTATTTTTCTAACTCAGTTTATACCTTTCCAATGGCTTTACGTAGCAACTTCATTTTTGGTGTGGAGATACATCTTCAGAATATCTAGGTCATGGTTCAGCTTCAAGGTCATGGCTCCAAGGTCAAAGTCACGCTAGCGAAAAAGCGGTAGCGTGCAACTATTGGTCGGAAATTGTTGGAGCTTGATCGGAAACATTGATGTTTATATTTCTGTACTCGTTTTGTTGGGGCAAATGCCAAATGATCAATAACTTTGCTTAGAGCTTCTTTTATGGCAAAATTACTATTCACTAGGCAATGTGCAAAAGTTTACGTAAAATTTATTACTGTACTTATTAAATTAACTGTTTTCATTTTTCGAAGCTGCGCGTTGTATTTGAAAAAAACAAGTACATAATACTAAATTCCAAAATGCCAAAAAATGCACCAGTGGCACAAAATAACGAAAAAGTGTTGCATTTCTGCAAACTACACAGTGGAAACAGGCTAGTTCTCCAAGCTCCCGTATCGCCTGTACGTTGCTGTATTTTAGTCTTGCGGGTTTGAAGAAATGCGTCATCTACATCTACTAAGTTTATATTCTCTTAAACAAACAAGTGATTACGACGTTTTCAAATTTAAAATAAATAACTCCGAGGACGGAATTTTTAGACCAATTATCAAATATGCAACCGACGAGTTTTTGAAGAAACAGTCAATCATTGAAAAACTCCAAGCTAAATCGCTACACAGTACAGACGGTGCATTTACAGAATAAAAGCGATGATTACGTTAAAAATAAATATTTATGCCCATTTGTCTGTCAGTCGTTCAGGCAGAGTAAGCTCAATACCTTTCTACCGCCATTGGCACCTTTATTCCATATAGCGCCAACAGCAGACCGTAAATGTTTGAATGTAAAAATGCAACGAAATTTTCAGAAAAAGTATTTTGGCGTGCAAAAATAAAGTAGGCTAGGTCTTTAGCGATCTATGAAAATTTCATTTAACTCATTTTTGGCGCGCGCCTAACGTGTTAAACGCCGCTATCGCTGTCGCAATTCCGTCCGTCTGCCTGTTCGTCTGTCATACTCGTGAACCACGCCTTACGGTTCAAGATTTCGAGATGCGGTTTATACCACACGATGTGTTGATGCTTGAGCTAGAATTGTTGTGGTACCGAGTATGACGTTATCGTGCCCTAGTCTGAACCAAGTAGTAGGACATTATGGTATCCAAAATGAATTGAATTCAGGCAAAGATGCCATAACGTCCCAATGCTGGTTTTACATTAGGTACCATAACGTCGTAGTAACATAAACATCCAGTGTTTGCGTCCAGGATGGGGTTTTCGTCTATGGCTGATTTAATGGTTATTGGAATTGACCAAGAAGACGCTCGCCACCTCTGCGATAGCTAAACTCTTGTAGTAGTTGAGACACACAAGCGCGCACAACGCAGACAGACGGCAAGACGATAGACAAACAACACAGCACATCATTGACCACTACAGAGTCTGCTAAGTCACTAGATTGCAGCTGACTATTCGAGGATAGATATAATTATATCATTTCTTTAGCTTAGTTCAACAGTAATTTGATAAACTTAACGTTTAACATTTTTACTACTGATATATTAACACACTGGTGATTGTTGTACGAACCTTTAGCTGCTGTTAGAAGGAAGTCTGACGTCAGAAGAACGATTGCCATCAACGCGAGCTGACGTCGAATAGCCATTTCTACACCGACGCCACGTACCTCGCTGACGCCGGTAACCAGTATCACTACACTTCCTGCGACGTTGACCTGCCGTTAGCAACGACGACGCGACCTTAGCTACAGCACAGACCCATAATCACCTGTCGACGTACACTTGACTCCAATCAACTGTCAAATCTCTGACTGAGGAACGTGGCCACGCTAGCAAGCGTCGCAGAACGCTGACTGACTGACGCAGTGCGTGCGGTCTGCGAGTGAGAGCCGTGTGTGGCCTTGTGACTCGGGCGGCGCCAGTGCGGCACAGCGCACCTGCTTAATGCTGCATCTACAGCCAGCAGTTTCGCAGTTAATTTGCTTTCATCCAGTCGATTTTACCTCCCCTTTATGTGCTCAGTTTTCCTTAACACCGGAAACGATTAGCTATAGATCTGGCGTGGTTGATATTTGGAACTAATGTGCAACAAAAAATTGTCTGCGACGTTTTGCAATCTGAAAATTACGATTTTACTGCAGCTGGTTGGCAAGGCGTTGACACAGGATTGTTGCGCAGGTCGCCTGCCAGTGCTGCTGCTGCAGCTGAGTCAGTCAGTCAGCACATGCTGCGCTTGCTGAAGCACTGCCTGACTAACCGATCGATGACGACTACACATCAGCATTTCGCGCCCTCTGTACGTACAGCAGCTGTATGCGGTCCCCGTCTCCCCGTACCATTTACTACACAGTACGGCTTATACGGACACGCTCCGCATTCCGCTACCACCCTGCATTAGCATTTCTTAATAACGTCGACCACGTCGAGCGACAGTGCGACGCCCTTCCGGCACTCACTGTATATTACCGTTACTGCGCCAGAACTGTGCCAGAATATTTCTGCGGATTAGTTGAGATTAGCGGATATCCGCGTTGCAATTCATTTTACATCTGTAGTCCTGCATTTGATACTTGTTACATCACGGAACGATGTGACTGAGATAATTTATCACCGCCGACTCACATTTCAGCTTTATTATAACATTGGAAACAATCTTTTTTTATTTTTTCTTCCAAAAATTATGCGCATGATTATACTGCGCACAGGCAGCACTGCTTACTAATCAGCGCATCAGCATGACAAGTGTTGTCGTTGTTTTCTTATTATATGCGATTCGTGTAATTTATTGCTTAAACGTATGTAATGATAATGTCATAAAGGCAGTTAATATTGTCCATCTCAGTTACACAAATGAGTATGAGATATTTTGTACAATGCATTACAATAATCCGTATAATCAGAATAAAATTGCGAGATAAAAATAAAAAATACTTCAAAATTAAAGTCAAAATTAACCAAAAAACGCCATCCAACAGACGAGTGACAACAGAACAAATCAAAGGTTCCGTTTATTGATACACCAAAATATCTTAAAACATAAAACGTAACGTAACGTAATGGTAAATAATAAATTAATGTCTCAACGGTAAGTCGGCTTATCAACAATAGGTGCGATTAGCAACAGTTGACTACTACAGCCAGTTGTCTGCAATAATATTATTACATTGAAAATGCTAACAGCACACTTATTTATATGTTATATCAAGCACTGTAGCAGCACAACATGACAGCACTACGCGACCTCTGTACACAGAGATTTCTGAGAAAGCGAAAACTCGGTAGGAAGAGTTATCAAAATCACCAAAAAACATTAAAATATACAACAATCGAGTATTTTAAGTATACAGTACAGACTGACAACGCCTGCCACTGAGATACAGTCTGCGTGAGAGTTTTGTTGAATGAAAGTAGATTGTTTATCAGTGCAATTCGTGTTCGCAAAGCAAGTGTGTGACCTTTCGATGCAGAATGATTAGTGCACGGTGTACCCGTAAATTGAAGCCCGCAAATCTACGATATGGTATGTTATGCTATGGTTATGTTATGAAACTTAACAATCATATGAGTATTTAGTTCTATCTATCCGGGTCGGTCTGGTGACAAATAGAGTAAAATTGTCAAGAGAAAAACTAGAGCTAAAATGTCCGACAAAAATATGACGGTGCACTAAAGCAGCCACAGGGCGGCTACAGCCATTCAAACCCCAAAACTCGGGAAAAAAGTTTAAAGAGCAGGACCAGCGTCGGTGAGGAGAGTTTTTCGTAGATAGATCGAATAATTCTACCACTGCTCTCGGCGTTTTGGAAGCAGTTAAACACTAAAAGAAATGTCTGAAGATTACACTAAACCAATTCGATATCACACCTGTGCATGCGAAAACTCTGGTTAGTGTCAGAACAGCCTGGCGGCCATAACTTTGACAAACGACGAATAACTGAGTTGGAGTCAAGACGAGACAGCGGCAAATTCGGTCCACAGTTTATAACACCAGCAATTTCCTGTGTGTCAAAATTAATATGTAGCTAAATTTTTCGGTCACGGATTTCGCCTATAGAAAGATACAAGGGCACTCACTCGTGATAATGAGATCCATCACAATGATGGCTCACACCTTTGTGCTCGGTTAACGCCAAATTTTTGGTTAGGGAGAAACACTAACAACACTGAAATATTTTTCGTCACTAAATATATCGGCAGTTGCACAACGCTGACTTTAGAAATACAATCATTCACTGCAAACTCACATTTACTTTATCGCCAACATATTACGAATATTTCAAGTTTTATTTTCTGTGGGTGATGGATCACAATAACAATAACAATCTGTTCTCATGATACATTAACCTGCGCTCAGTTAGCTCTCGTAAGTTATTCTTCCGTTTGTTTTGTAGAAGACCGTAAGTGGCTGGATGTCCAGATATTCCACTATTCGTCGAAAACATCAATGACTTTCACCGGCTGCTGATGCTGTGACTGGGTGAGTTTACCAGCTGGTTGTATAGTCGTCGTAGCCGCCGTAGCCGTACTGATCACCGACGTATGGGTTACCATAGTATTGCTGCTGAGGTGAGCCGTAGTACTGCGGCTGCTGATAATGGTACGGTTGCATCTTGCTCACTCCTCGACTCAGGTCATCAATCTGCTCGATTGGCATATCACCTGCGTGGCGCACTCCGCCGAATGTCATTCCGGACTGCGTTGCGCCGCGATTTGATCCTGCCTGTAGTCCGATCACACCCTGTCCAGCCAGTGAGTAGTCGTCAGCGCGAATGTCGGCAGCATGTCGCACGCCGCCCATGACGACTCCGGCACGCGACTGAGACGCGTAACGGTTGGTACCCGCCTGCAGTCCTATGACTCCTTGACCGGCTTTGGACAGGTCGTCGACCCTGATGTCTGCTGCGTGTCTGGCGCCACCCATTGTGACGCCGCTGCTTGACTGCGTGGCGTAGCGGTTAGTACCCGCTTGAAGTCCAATCACACCCATACCTTCCTTGGACATGTCGTCGGTGTGAACATCAGCTGCGTGGCGCACTCCGCCAATGACGACACCAGCGCTTGACTGCGTCGCGTACCTATACATTGTAACACGCTGCTGTCGCTCAACACTGAACCAATTAAACTGTGTCCGAGAGCAGCACAAATCTGCGCGATGCCGTTGTTTTGCGACCGAGACCTTGAGATTAACCCCCATGACTTTGAAACTCGAAAGATGACCTAGATATTCTAAAGATGTACCCTCACACTGAAAATGAAGCTGCTAGCGCAAGACATACAAAACTTAGAGCTTGAATTTTAAAAATCCGAAATTCGCTGCCGTGACCTTGATCTTGGACCCATGACCTTGAAACTGAACCCTGACCTAGATATTCTGAAGAATGTATCTCCAAACTGAAAATGAAGTCGCTAGGTCAAGCCATTCTAAACATATAGCCTGAATTATAAAAGTACAAAAATAGCTCTCAAGGTCAAAGGTCAAGGTCAAATGTCACTAACTTCGAACCGCCACTTCTAGCGTTCATCATGGGGCATATTCCTACCAAGTTACATCAAATTCTGATCATGAGTTTTCGAGATTTTGTGCGGACAAACACACAGACTGACAGACGCACAGACAGACGCCGCCGAAATAATACCTGCTAGCAGCATGCGCGCAGGTAAATATCGCTATTTCAGTAACACTAAACATTTATATACTTTATTTCATCTGTTACCTATAGTTTAAATGTATAGTACTTTTGTTGAGTTTCTGCTTACCAGTATTATGTTTACCTGCGCGTATGCTGCGAGCAGGTATTGTTTTTGGCGGCATCTGTGTGTCTGTCTGTCTGCACAAAATCTCGAAAACTACTGATCAGAATTTGATGTAACTTGGTAGAAATATGCCCCATGGTAAACGCTAAAAGTGATTCGAAGTTGGTGCCATTTGACCTTGACCTTTGACCTTGAGAGCTATTTTCGTATTTTTTCATTTGCCTTGCATATCTCGTCCACCGTTAGGAGTTTCGAATGCCTTAACCTAGCAATTTCATTTTTGGTGTAAAGGTACATTTTCAGAATATTTAGGTCACCTTCGAGTTTTAAGGTCACAAGAGCGAAAAAGCGGCCGCGCGCAGATATGTGCTCCCTCTGACACAGTTCAATTAAAATGTATTCGCATTTTAATGTAATCCAGCATTTATCCTGCAACACATAACAGACCATTCTGATTCTGATTGTCACAAAAATAACACATGCTGGATATTAGCGCAATCAAAATTGGTCATCATCAACTTCTCCTAAGGTGTTGACGAGCAGCCATACCAATTTCAGGCAGTAAATATGCAAAATAGCTTACCTTCCATACGTATAGGCCTAAATGAGAAGAGTTTGGTGTAGCAGTTGTTGTACGAGGATGACAAGGATAAATTGTTCAAGACAAAGACAAGTTTAACATCCCACATTATGCATAATAAACTATTCTATGAGCATGAATACGAGTTTCCCCTACACAAGTAAAACAAAAAGTAATCACAAGTCTAGATCGAGTTATCAGTTATCACCCGAATGGGTGTGATAAGCGGCTACTGTAACAGTCAAAACTAATGCCACGTATCGTTTTGGACATTGGGGTCTCACATAATTTTGTTATGATGCATTGTGATTCTTTGACAACGCGTGCCATACCTGAGCGCTTCTGTGACGAGGTTGCTTCATAAAGAGGCGCTATAGGCCCTATTAGTGACCTCTTAATGTAATATACTTGACGACAATAGTGCGAACGAACTTGTTGGTGCCAGCCTGGAGTCCGATGATGGAGTGACCCTCTCTAGACATAATGTCATCCTGTCTGACATCCGCCGCATGACGTACTCCACCTATGACGATGCCGGCACTCGACTGTGTAGCGTACTTGTTGGTACCCGCCTGCAGTCCTATTACTCCTTGTGCCTCCTTCGTCATGTCGTCCATCCTAATGTCTGCCGCATGCCTCATACCACCTATGACGATTCCGGCGTTCGACTGGGATGCGTATTTGTTGGTGCCGGCCTGAAGTCCAATGATGCCGTGACCTTCCTTCGTCATATCGTCAGCGCGTATGTCTGCCGCGTGTCGCAGACCACCTATCACGACGCCGGACTTCGACTGTGACGCGTACTTGTTCGTTCCAGCTTGCAGTCCAATGATTCCATGCCCCTCTTTCGTCATGTCGTCTGCTCGAATATCAGCCACATGGCGGACGCCGCCGATCGTCATCCCGGACTGTGTGGCATATCGGTTCGTTCCGGCTTGTAGGCCGATCACTCCCTCTCCCTCCTTGGACATGCTGTCGACCTTGAGGTCAGCGACGTGGCGCACGCCGCCGATGGTCATGCCAGCTTGTGAAGCGAACTTGTTGGTGCCCGCCTGTAGACCGATAATGGTGTGTCCTTTACGTAGTTGTTCGACGCTGAAGCCGCGGACGTTACGCTCGACTGGCTTGGGGCCGATAGTCGGTCCGTTGAATCCGCTACGCTGGCACTGCAGTACACAACGTCAAAACGCTGTGTAAACGTTAGTTGTTTGGTTTGGAGTATTTTCGAGGCAATTGACTTTGTGTAATTATCAATTAATACTGTTATCGTTGATGTAGTTTTTTAAACGCAAAATGAACACATCTCATATAGAGTGTATCACATAACGCCTCCGACGCCTCCACAAGCTAGTGTCCATTCAATTTCCATTCGTTTCTAATTTAGTTACAAGATACACGAGAAAGAGACCGAAGAGCGTACTGTTGTAATAGGCATTCAACAGATTTGTTAAATCAAGGCAAAACACACGGCAACATTACAGTATTAATGATTAAGATGATGCTTCATTAACCTCGCTGCCGAGCTGTTGAAGGCATGATAGTACTTGTGCCATGTTTCTTCCCTCGAAAAGATCGACTGTTTGGAAGACGCTTGTGCGTGGTACTCCATACGCTTCGCAGAAATTTACAAATATCTCGATGTTTTCCATCTGAAAGAGAACACATTACTGTAAAAGCCAATATTATTTTCTCACAAAATTGAAATTTAACTGAGGACATTTTACGATGCGCAGCTAAATGAAATGATTCAAAAACTTGTTTTACCTAACTTTCTCGGTTTTGGTAGAAATTATAACATAAAAATACGCTAAACGCAACATTATTACTTCCAGCAACTATTGTAAAAGCCATTAGTTTGTTTTAGCTTGTGTAGCGTGCCTTGCTGGCTTGATTCTGAACGCTTACGCTTAATATCTCAGTAGACGACACAAGTTACTTTCGACTGTGGAGCACGAAATGCGTATGCTGAAGTGCTAGCTGAAGAGTTAATATGATTAAACCGATATATTTTAGACATGATACTACTGTTCCCATAATAAACTGTAGCAAGGAGAACAATATTGACCTGCTTGAACGGTACTTGCTGCATGTTTGGTTTCAGATCCATCCTCGCCGCCTCGTACGGACAGTTGGGAGTTGCTTGCTGAACCACACGTGCTAATCTACAAACAGTTAAGTTTAATATGCCAATCCATGGCCAGGCAATCTTTGATACCGTAATGTATCCAGTTACAACCTACTTCCACAGTTTTATAGTTTTTAGGCCGCATCGAATGCACAACGTGCATGATGATCCCGATGATCCCTTAGCGTTATGTGTCAGTCAGTCTGTTTGTCTGTCACGCGCTGCACTGTGATAAAACGGCTAAACGGACCGAGAGTCTGTTCTGGTTGAAGATCTAAGGCACAATGTATTAGATGGAAGTCTCGATCCCCCTACGGTGAGGGGAGAAAGAATGGGGAAATTTTGCCCGTTGCTCGCATTCAACGCGGCCTTCGCCAAATTACTTTGGCCTCTTGTTAAATGTACGCTTAAAAATAGGAGCTGCGCAGACATATCGTCAATACTAAAGTTTGAAATGGCTAACGTTCAAAGTTATGAAGCGTGCATTTGATTAGCATCTAGCAGCTGCCAATCTAATTGCATTTTGCATATACATGTAACAATTGCAGACTGCAGTATGCACGAGTCAGCGCAGTGAATGATGCACAAATCAGGGAAAGCGAAAAAGTCATATCACTTATACAGCACATGCAGGTCGACTGTCGACGTCAACCGGAAATCACTTTACTTTACCCAGTGAGAAAATGTGTCTGAAAAAATGTTTAAGTAGAATCTGATAAATTTTTTTTGTAAACTACCTGCAACTATTTACAATTGTCTGTAAACAATTGCAGGCACAGCAAACACGTTACCTGAGCAGCTCAACTCCAGACTTGAGCGCTTTCTCGACGTGATGCATTCCTGGCTGAATTTGGGTGTTGGTTAGCTGACGAAACCACGAAATTACCTCCGCTTCCGCATTAGGATCGTAACGAGCGTTAATCTGCTCAAACACATCGTCGAAAATGACGCAACCACTGCAACACGATTTAAACTTCACGCCAATAGATTTCTGCAGTTGAACGATCGTAGTCTGGTGGTGGTAGTTGCGGTAGTAACTTATATAGCTGTAGTACACCAGTATGACAGGAATACGGTGTTTTAATTCGTGTGCCCGTCCGTCTGTCCGTCATCACTTGTTTGCAGTTACAGCCTGTTATGGCCCGCTGTAGAGTGGTGCCACCTAGCAAATGCAGTTAAAACGTACTATCAGCGGATGCGTCCTTTAATAGCGTAGACTGAGGCGAGTGCACGTAGTCCAGTCTTGATGACGAAGTGGTGACAAAATTGTTGGAGTTGGATATACACGTCGGACGATGTGTCTGACACTGATAGCACATTATTGTGTCCGCATCGTATGGTCTTACTACATCGTTGCGTTCATTTGACTTGTGTACCGTACTCGTACAGTACGCTAATCTGGACCATGGGCTGCAGTTCTCGGCATCTTCTGTTAATGGCTTTGCAAAGGAATCTTAACTGGTATGCACGTCCGAGCAGCGCGGCGGCTGCATCCAGCCTAGGCTGTATAAGCCAATACAATACATATTACCGAACCAGCAGCAGCTACAGCAGCTGCAGCAGCAGCAGCATTGGGGCTTCCAGTTCCAAGACAATGCACATCTTGAAATTCCTATCAGATAACATCATTACATAGGACCTAACTGTGAACACGCAAAGTCTGTTGTAGCAATCGTCATTGCCAATTTGTCGCTGAATGTTGAAGCCATGCACGAAATGGTCACTTACATGTACAGTATCAGCTACCGGTACTACAGGCGCATAAACAGTACTTTTTGGAGTTTAGATACATGTCCCTTCAAAAGTGTACAAAAAATGTTAATTTACGTTGCCAATATTAACTTTTTCTTGTTGAATGTATATGATATTACTATACTGTCACGCGCAAGATATAGCAAGAAATGGGCCCTTACGGATAAGCCTACGCTAGTAATTTATTTCGTGATTTTTCTGAGTTTATAGGCCCCCAGCCTCCTAACTGACTGTGATAAAATATAACACAGAGTAATTCGAAAAGTGAGAATATAGTCTATATTTGGCTCTAATTTGGTCAAATTTTAACCGATTATCAAAATTATTTCACTGTTAGAAAAAGCGCACACAAAAAGCATACAATAGTTCTGGCTACACCTTAAGTATGTTGCTGCACTACATTGTGAAGTTTTACAGACGTTCAAATTTGCTATAAAATGGAAAAATGCAAACAAAATGCAGTGATTTTACATGCACCAAATACAATTCATCTAGCTCACTTATTAGTTACTGAAATACTTATTATTTCGTTTTCTTATTCTGTAATTTTCTTTAAAATAGCAGGCATTTTTTATTTAAGTAGGCCTACATATTGACAGCACCCCTTGCACACCGAGCATACGATAGTGTACGACTTCTCAAGCTGGAAATGCACTTTCTTATTTTGACCAGATCTGTGGCTACCTGCCGGTTCCGAACTTGCAATCTGGTCTACTGTATCGTCATCAAGCAGCGAGTTTATCAATCATAAACTCAATGAACAGAAGCTGCAGATTGACGTCTGCATCTTTGAACATGTATACGGGGAAACGGAGGACGCTTTGAGCAACTAATGTGACGGTGTCACGTCTATTCAGCCGTTTGAGATGAAACATTTCATTTTTGTCAAATATATGCTTTTAAGTGACACCTTTCGTAATCATAACAGAAGTTCGGATGAAACTTCACAGAGTTGTGCGGCAGCATGTTGACGGTTAAAACTGCGACAGGCATAAATAGTCGCCAGTAGCGGGTGTTTACGATTTCGTCTCTATATGTTTCAAAGACTTCTCACAAGACTTTGTTTGCCGTTTTCGAGTGAAAATTTTTTACAGAAACGACCTTTCATGGAAATGATTGACTTAAAGTACTGGTACTGTTTACCTTTCCACGAATGATAACCATGTCACCCGAAGCCTCTGCGCGACTCATCTTGAACGGTTCACTGTTAGACAAGACTAAACAGACAGAATTGCGCACTAGATGTCAGTCTTCGACGTCACATGTAAACTGCTGAATATCTCGATAATTATCAGCTTCAGCTTTGCGACGCAGACATGACTGCAGCGCCTATACGATATCGTCGGCTGCGAGCTTGGGTCTAAAATAACGCAGCAGTCGGATTCAGACCAGAGCGAGAGCAGCCACCACTCGGAGCGCCTCAGTCTGTATGCTGACTGCTCCGGCAGCCCAGGGCCACTGGGCCGGTGTGATCTGTCTAAACACAGCAACAACGGTCTGGTTCAAATTCAATGGCACCATTAAAGTAGGAAAACTTCGTTACTTTGTGGTGTTTTCAACATTTACGACAATATTACCAATCTATTGCCTCACAATCGCCCCACACATAGCTTTGTGGTATAGCTCTGTAAACTATCCGCTTCTTCTGTCCACTCTCATTGCTCAAAGATGGTGTAACATTATTTTCCCCCAAAATTTGACAAACTTTTAATTTCTTACTAAGTCCTATATAAAGTAAGCTCAGTTTCGTTGACGTCTGTGAAAAACTATGATCTAACTTTGACATTAAGGGTTGAAAAAATCTAAAAATGTGCGTCGATAAACCGCGACCAAACATTTGTGCTATCGAAGTTGGCAATGATTCCGCTCGATTACGTAGTGTGAAAGGCGGCCTTGCGACGTTGCAGGCAGCTGTAGTCGGTAGATCGGCGTCTCCGGAGTGCAGCGAGTTCGACAGTGCAGGAGCAGTAGCAGCAGCCTAAGCACTGGTTGATGCTGTTGTTTGCTGGCGCGAGATGCGGCTGCCTGCAGGCCTGCTCGTTCACCTACAAGACGTCTTGCCTGCAATGCATCAATCAACTGTTCAACTTATCGCCGCCGTCGCCGCGAAACCCAGTCGCCGTCTTTGATGATTGACTGGCTGATATTTCTCTGCTCGATCGACCGATGTTTTATTTCCGATCCGCAACAATAGTAAAACATAAGTAAGGCAATTGCTTACCCGCGGTACTAAACGATTATCTGTGCGTCTTTATGCACTTTCGTTTCAAGTCCATACATTTTGTTATGGTTGTCTTGCTGGCGTGTTGTAACCGTGAAAACTTTCAACAAATATCAACTCTATAGTCTAACGCCAGACCGATTTTATCTGTTTAAAAAGCTGTTTAATGTTGCAGAAATGCAATACATTCTGTTAGAAAAATTGTCGAACGTTTCACCAAAGGCATCAATGCTGTCAATATATGTTCATTAGACTTAAGTAAAGCGTTTGACAAGGTTAACCACTATGGACTATATATTAAACTTATGAAGCGGCTTATTCCAGTTGCGCTGTT
>Ga0126335_1001328_pt1 | contig 13723 bp, 8 predicted proteins | sample OlaspJWI45metaG_FD_108409 | JGI IMG/M metagenome (GOLD analysis project Ga0126335, IMG submission 108409) | Marine gutless worms symbiont microbial communities from Oahu, Hawaii - Olavius sp. 1 OAHU.JWI-45 metaG | ecosystem: Host-associated > Annelida > Digestive system > Unclassified | place... | reverse complement strand
TCGCTTGAGGCACTTGAGTTGAAGATCACAGTGAATGATCCTATGGACACTGGAACAGTGAATGCCAGTTTCACGTGAAATTTGGCGCGTCGATCGGTGCGTTTTGGGCTTGTCCTCCTGACTAAGTACAAGGTCATCCACTGTTTTAATGTTCCTATCAGTTCGCGCCAAACGTGGTCTGCCACTGCCTGGCTGTCTGTTAACGGTACCTGTCTTCCAGATTTCTTCAGGAGGTAGTCGATACTTCCCAGTTTCCAACCTTTGTCAGGAAATTCATTCAACAGCTTTTGAGTGCCCCAGCCCTTCGACAGATAAAGATTTTTGATGAGAAGTGCATCTTCGTCTGCGATTTTCATGATTATAATTTTTACTTAATGTAAAGTAAACAATTTGTCATGTGCAGTAAATCTTTTTATTGTTTTTTTAAACCTGAAGTTAAATAATAAGTAAGTAAAGTTACAAAGTCACATTTTATTTAAAATCCCAGCGTTGTAGTGTTTGGTTTAACAGCTATGATGGGCTAAATTTGTAATTTTTATGTTCAACAATTTCCCAAGGTTAGGCAGTTGCACAGAATAGGTAAAGTGAAACTATCTTTCGATGACCTATAGTTTAAGTAATAACTGTACCAAAAATTATTACAATCGGACGCTTACTCTTAAAGTTATCGTCAAAGATATAGTCATGTGGATTATTTTGAAACACAGTGTAGTTCCTTGCTGTGCAGATCCCTGCAATAAAACTAGTACCTTCCAGTGCATGAAGATACATGCTAGTCTGACTGGAGCACCGCAATGAAGCTAGTACCTTGGTGCGCAGGAAGATATGTGCTAGTCTGACTGTAGCCCCGCAATGAAGCTAGTACCTTGCTGTGCATGAAAATATGCGCTAGTCTGACTGTAGCTCCGCAGTGAAGCTAGTACCTTGCTGTGCATGAAGATACGTGCTAGTATGACTGGAGCCCTGCAATGAAGATAGTACCTTGCTGTGCAGAGCCCCGCAATGAAACTGAAACTAGTACATTCCAGTGCATGAAGATACGCGCCAGTCTGACTGGCGCATCACAGTGAAGCTAGTACCTTGGTGTGCAGGAAGATATGAGCTAGTCTGACTGGAAGTTCGACTACTGTCGACACTGGTGTCAAGTGCCACAGACTCGGTCTGGCTGCTATCGTGAAGTAGTTGCATCGCAGTGTCAGCATCGTCAACTTCAACCACTGCTACAATGTTACTTGGCACCAAACCTCGCCGCCCACTGCATTCCCCATAGTAAAAACCATCAATGTCTTGATCCCCAAAAACCTACATTCACAATATCGCAGTGAATGTACTGCTACAGTGTAATACAATGATACGTATATATCACTGCAAAACAAACTTTCCTTTTGACTGTCGTTAAATCTAGTAGCAAGTTTAACAAAACTAATAAACTGTAACTCTTATAACTTTTTGTAATATGTATATAACATATCGTATGTAATTTTATGAGGTATATTTTAATCTCAATGAGTAAAATCTGACTCCATTACAAGATTGCCTTAACCTGCAACTGGCCAATCTGATGATTAATGCCATGACATACAGATGTACGAAACAACATGGTATGCAAGTACTTGTCAAGATGAAAACTATTAGCTTTGTTTGGCTGTCAAAATTATGCGTTAATGACCACTTAACGTGTTAACGAATAAATCATGATTTATGCCATTAAAAATTGTAATGCAAGGACAAAAAACCCATGCAAACCTGTAACACTACCATCGACATGAACTTACCAAAACTTTAAAGTTGCAGAACTACCGTAATTTTTGACAAGGAATTAACAGCCTATTGCTAATGCAATGACAGGTTTTTGCCCCTCTGAAGCTGACATGGAACTTGCTAATTTTTTAAACTATTGCTATGCTACTGTCAATGTCATTCTGCCAAGCTATTACACATGACTGCAGAAACCTACCTTGATAAGCTGACCCTCAGAGAATGGCAATTCTGACTCAACAGCATCTGGATTCGGTGACATGGTGGCAGGGTCGTAGTCAAACAATGCAATGAAGATCTGTACTTGTGTACTTGTGCTGCTGTCAACCAGCGACTCACTGCCGTCGTCAGAGTAGTCGATCAACTCGGAGTCTGGGATGTCATCACGCAGCTGGTGAACAGTGACAACATTGTTATCGGTCAGATCATAGGCCGTCTCACTGTGACTGCTGTCAGCCCCATCACCATCCACCATCTTCATCTCACTGCTCTCACATGCTACTGATGGCTGCAGTGCATCAGCATCACTGTGTGACCGGTCCATGTTGTCTATACGAGTGCCAGTGATCGATTCTGCTACTGCTTGCACATGGTCACTAACCTGACTCTCTGCTATCAAGTCTGATGTAAGGTGCTGAACTCCATGTTCTACACATGACTGCATTTCAGCAAGATCATCATCAGAAACGATATCTCTACTGACACTGTCTTGCAATGACAAACTGATCATATCATTAAGTGCCGGCGCTGATGAAGACACAGACTTAATGCTGCATTGTTCTGACATACTCGCTGTCACTGCACCCCACCTACCATCACGTGGGTTATATTTACGCCAAACAGTTCCAGTCAGTCCACTATCCCATGATAATATGTGATTAGATTGATAGTTTTCACTAGCAGCCACACCTAACACGCTGCTGACTTCCATCATTGGTGCAGAGGGTCTACGCACATTGCTCACATGCTGCAAGTAATCATTCAGAGCTGAAGATGATGTTGCAAGGAATGAGTTGCTACCAGCACTAGTCACATCAACAGTTGCATTAGAGCTGACTGTGGGCAATGAAACCACAGCACAAGCATCAGTGCTATCAGGCCTCAATGTCTGCATATCAGACTTCAGACACAAATCTGTGAAAGCACAAGGTTCGGACAGTGGTCGATGCCCAGCAATAGCATCTCTGTTGCTGGATAGCATGCAATCAGATGACAAATTCCTTGATATTGTATCAATATTGCTTGGTACAGTAATGTCAGGCTGCACAGCACCAGATTGTAACTGAAATTACACAAGACAAACCTCATCATGTTTTTGCAAATGACATCATCAGGGATCAACACAAAATTTTGGCTTCTAATGAGAGTGATGTTGTCTGATGTTGAACACACATTACGTAATATCAACAAACACAGAGGATATGCACCAAGTCTCAATTAAACCAGACCCCTACGATTTTTTGGCATAACTGTACTAAAACAGTTGTGGATAATTTTTTTGTGCCTATAAAGTTTGGTATAGGTTGAGAACCACTTGCATAGTTGCTAGAGCAACCATAGCATCATTGCAAACCAGCAGCAGTCTACCATGCATGTTTCACAGTTGATTTTCTTAGAAAACGTGTCACTTTTTAACATAACTTCACCAAAATGCTCTAAAATCAATATCATTTGACACACACAATTATAATTAAAACAGTGTTTTGCACACACAGGTTATCTGGCAGGCCAGTGCACCAGTGCATATTCGACAGTTTGTGACAAGAAACACCTGACTTCATTTCACCAGATTTGTGGCCACCCAACAGTTTGCATTATAGCGCTGTTGACTACAAGACTTAGAGCTGCGTGCAAGTCAGAAAGCCAGTACATGACTTGGCTCAGCTGAACCAGTGACTGGTGGTAGTCTAGGTTCACTTTGAACCCATTATTAACCAAGCAATAGAGCAGTGGAGCAAGCAACTCGGGGCTTGTGTCAAGACCAAAAGACAACACTTTGAACACTTGCTATAGTTTACAGTATGTTATCTGCACTGAGTCAACAAACAAAATGTTTTAAACAATTTTAACTTTCAGAGAAGACTGTACAGCATTTTCGAAGTGTTGAAATGGTGTCAAGTTACAGCAGCAGCAGTCCGTGTGTAAACGTTAAGAACCCCACGGCCGCTCACTTTCCCACGCATTCATGTAGGCCTAGTGACCTACTAATGGTCCATGCTGGGTGTGGCACACACACAGTGAGTGTTACTGCGAAATAGATGTGACTCTAAATGTTGAGTATATACAGTTGTCAAACAATACTGAAATTGGAGCAATTTTGGTACATGTCCTACAACATACCAGGAAACACAGAACTCATGGCAAATGGAATACCACTGAAAAAAGTAATTAACTTCAAATATCTTGGCTCGTGGGTGGATAACTCTGCTAAAGACATCAAAGCAAGAAAGGCGCAAGCCTGGACAGCAACACTCAAACTAGACAACATCTGGAAATCCAATCTCCCTCGTAGGCTAAAGATCAACTTTTAGAGCGATTGTTGAAAGAACTAAACAATGATGAAAGAACTAAACAAAGAACTTAGCGGCACATACACACGCTTGCTGAGGCACATGCTTAACAACAACTGGAGACAACACATCATGAACAAGGAGCTCTACGCTGATCTCTCACGCATTTCCGAGACAATAAAAAAGCGTAGACTTTGACTTGCTGGTCACTGTTGGCAAAGCAATGAAGCAGCAGCAAATCTGGTTTTATGGAAACCACAACACAGACAAAAGAAGTCTGGAAGACCAAAACTGGACTATGCCACTCTCCTGTCGGAAGACGCAGGGCTCAACCTCGCGAAATTGGGCACAACGATGAGTAGCAGAGAATGCTGGCTGACTGTTGTCATGCATTTGGGTGTGCCCGACTGATGATGATACTAAACAGTGACATGTATTTCCTACAGAACTCGATTGTCGAACGTGTGCAGTAGACCAGCATGCTGTTTTGCAATGACGCTATTGTTGCTATAGTAACCATGCAGGTGGTTCATGACCTGTACTAAACTTACTGGGCACAACTAGTAGGCAATAACTTCATGATCTTCTCCGCCAAAAAATTATCCATAACCGGCTAGTTTTCGTACAGTCATGTCAAAAAATCGTAGGTGTACATTTTTTGAGACATGATGTAGAAAGATTTTGTATAAGACATGTGCTGTATTTCAGTCGTATTCCAACACTATCCAACCTGTATGCCAATGACACATACATAACACACAGCCATAGGTTTATCCATGCTTATCACTAAGGTCACGACTTTCCAAGGCAAAAAAATGCAATTTTCCGTGGCAAGTTTTTGCATTTTCTGCAGTGTGACCAAAATGTGTGCGAAACATTTTTAGCCACGAATTAAGAAGCAGTACACAGTACACACGTCTGTGTGTCAGTTTCGTTTATGTTTATCCATTACAGCACACTGCAGCATGCCACAGTAACCATGAGTCTGTGACACACAAACAACTTTGGCGAACAGGTAACGAGTGTGCCAAGTACACCCTGCACTGCAGCACTTAAAACTCCAACTGTTCCAGCTTTTAAATAGTACATATTACATGTAACAGCACAGAGAGGTTAACTTTTTGTTATTGTACTTATCGTGTTCATTTCAGTCTGTCAGCAGGCAGTGCTTAAACTTAATGTCATGCAGGGTCTGCAGTGACAAGTGATGACTGCAGGACAGTGATTGGGAATGATGGTATCTCCAATAGATGCATAACAGCCTGCACAAGCCGACACTGAGTCACTGGCCTGCTGCAGCAACTGGCCGCAGATGCTACCTTACCTCTCAGAGCAAAGCAAGTTTACTGAATTGCTTGATCGACTTCCACGGTGTACTGCCAATTCTGTGGAATCATGGAATTCTGCAACATTTCTCAGAATTCCACGGCACTCAGCAGGCCAAGGAAAAACGTGAGCTTCACTGATGACATTTGCTGCACCTTACACAGAAGATTCTCTTTCTCATACAAAACCCCCACAACCTCTCAACATTCATATCTTGTCTGATTTGACTTCTGCACTGGCGATGACGACCAAAAACAAATGAACAAAACACAAGAAATAAACACAAACACTTGCCTTAGCCAAGATGGTAGACCATTCCTATAATATGCAAGCCCAGTCTGGCATAAAAGTCTCACAGAAGACCAGATGAAGACTCTTGAAGCAGTACGGAGACAAGCTTGTCAGGTTATTACCAGTGGCGGGGCAGTACATATACAGAAAACTATGCACTACTACGGTTAGAGAACCTTGCATTCAAACAAAATACAAACAGATGTGTCCACTGTCTCCACCACCTGTTGCCAGCGAAGCATGATGAGACAGTTACTAGTCGTCTTCGACGTTCTGTAAAATTACCCCAGTTGTTTGCCAGAACAAACAGATTCAAAAATTCTTTTATTTGCTTTGAACTTTCTAAGTATCAGTAACTCTTTAGGCCTATCTGTATATGTTCTATTATTACTTGTTTGTTTTATACTGCACTGCTAATCCAGCCTTCTGGCTGCAAGAAACCAATAAATGATGATGATGAAGACAAACATCAAATCACAAAACATGGTTTATCGGGCTTTTACAGCATCCAGACAGGAAACAGAGCTGACTAGCTTCTTACAAGCTACGGCTGCACAGAGCAGTAGCAATCTGAGTCCAACATTGAACATATTAGGTGGCAAAACTGGCAGCTAGACATCATTAACACAATATCTTTGTGCTTGGCACAACCTGCAATAAAAATATTTTTGCTATTGCTAATGCAACATTCGAGTTACATTTCTTGTTTGTATTCCATTCAGCGGGACACTCACATCAGCAGGTGGTGTGTGAGTTGAGCGCGATAACTGAGAAGTGAGATAGACACGTTCAGATTCGGCAGACAGCTGACCAGACACACTCAGTGTACACACACTCACGTATTGGGGAGCCGCAATATGAGACAAATCACTGGCTTCCAATAACACATGATCACCTACGACATACACAATGTACTGACTTTACCTCGACTTAACTCACCATGCATCTGCATCACTAAACTGACTGTAAAAAGACTACAACGTTTAAAGAGCCAACAAATTCATCAACAATCTATTTGCTATTTCAATAAATATTAACATGTGCACAAAGTGCAAGTTTTTACATAAAAGTAATAAGTAGTTACAATAACCTTCAAAGGCAAGTCAAAATTCAGCAACACAAGCACTATCTGACACAACTGTCAGCCTTTTATGTATTTTTTTGTGTCTATCTTCCACTAGTTATCAGACATTTAATGAACAAAACATTACAACAAAAAACCTTCAACACTCAGTCAAATTCAACTTAACAGTTAAATCGATGGCCAGCATATGTACCATTTTCTATTCATCGGTAAATGCAAACAGTCAGGTAACCATACAGACAGTCTTGTGACAAAGGCCAACTTCAGTATGCTGCAGAGCCAAAAGTTGACAGATTGCTCACCTGTAGGATTCATGAGCCTTTTGACCTCGACATTGTTGACATAAACCACATAGCCAGCAATATTGCTGCCAACATTCATATCACAAGAGATAGTTAGAGGAAGCCAGCTGATCATCAGTGAACCACTCTGTCTACCAGACTCTATCTGTATGTTCAATGGTGGACCAGCAGCTGCTATACATGACACATCCAATCCATACACACATGACTTCAGATTTCATCACTTACTCCACTGACTGCACTGTATTTTCCAAGCATCTTCAAAACTTAGAACTCATTCTCATTCACTAAATGTAAAAACATTCAAAAATAACGATCACACAAGTCCAGCTAATGCATTCTATGCAGAATGACATTGAAATAAACCAGTCACTGCACAAGAACCTCATGTAGATAAACTACGTTACCTCAGCCTGTCATCCCCTACAGACACTGTAGATCTGTCAGGCATCACCATAGCTTTTTTGCACAGTTATGACAGTTTTGCAAGTGAGTTACACAAAAAAAGTCTGCAAACTAAGCGAGCAGATATTTTTGACCTCCTACTTTTTGGTTATTAGTGGGCCCACTAAAAATCTGTTGCTCTCGGGAGTGGTTCCAAAATTTGTTTGTCATGTCGGGACGGCCTTCAGAGCTTCACCGATGAGCTGCAGCCTCTTTTGTCCAAAAAGGTGATTTGGTGCTGTATGGGTTAGCATTAATCACACAACTCAGTAGGTCATGGTCCTACTCCTGACCCCCAGCTGCACTTCACTCCTGCAATGTAGGCGAGTACAGCATGAAAACTGGAAGAGCTAACTAACAATATGTGTGATATGCGTAATGTAATGTCCCGAGCCGACTGCTTACTCACTGCTTTCGTGGCCAGACCAACCCAACCTCCTAACCTTCGGGGTCAGTAACCCAGAATCAGCTTTAGCTGGGAAGGTAAAGGTTGGTATTGTTCATTCCATTCCTTAACAAACGTGCAGGCCTAAGTGTGCAGATAAATGTGAGACCCCTTGACAATGCATGCCATTTTTAGTGCTTCTGTAGTGGCTTCCCCAGTAATTAAACCAGGCCAGTAAAAGATGTAGGGACTGGGAGTGCGCAGTGAGGTCCAGAGCACAGCCTCGGGTATCAAGATGCAAAGCATTTAGATAGGCATCTTCGCTAAAACTCTAGTCTTTAACTTCAGTTTTAAACTGAAACCACTTTAACTTTCGCTGAAACCAGATGACGTAAATATGGCAAGTGTTTTTGTTTATGGCAGTGTTGCCATAGCAGTGGGCACTTCAGCTCGCCAGACACCGATTTTAGCATGCATTTCGTTCTTTTATCTGTCAGTTCTTGGATTATTTACCAGTATAAAACTACTATTCACAAACAAATACAAAGTGAATCGGCTGCATTTTTTAATATGGCAGTCAGTCCAAAACTCGATTTAAAACCAAATTTCAAACCAGTTTTAAACTGAAGTCAAACTGAGCATTGGTTTAAAACTGACTTTTCACGTCTATATCAAGCAAAGGTTTAAAACTATAGTTTAAAACTAGTTTTAGCAAAAGATAAGTCACCCACTGTGTCTCAAAAAACTTCCCACTTTGTAACATTGCACTTTGGCTGTAACTTTGTCAAACTTACATGTAACACTTCTTACGACACCTAAATTATGTTTCTACTCTACCTTGGGAACATGGATGCATGTAAAAATAAATGCATTTTGTTTGCAATTTCCTTCAGATTTACAGCAAATTTAAACTTGTAACTTCCCAAGGTAGTGCAGCAACATACTTAAGGTGTATAGGAAATACTAAATGACTGTGTAGCAAATTTCATACCTTTCCAGCAGTAAAATAACTTTGAAAATCGGTTAAGGTTTGAAAAAGTTAGCACCGATTACAAAGTGGGAAGTTTTTTGGAGACACAGGGCCGACAGCGTTGAACTCGACCGAGTAGACCGCCGTGAACTGGTTTATGGCAACTACATGTTGCACCATTTTAAAATAAACTCATTCAGCCTTGAACTCCAGTTTAAACCTAAACCACCGATTAGGAGCAATCAAGCGCTGAACTTTGCTTTCACAAAATTTACAAAATGGCAGTTCGTGTAGATAATTACGATATTTCTTGAATTTTGGAGCTTAACCCTTTCACCGCCAGCTGCCGGATATATCTGGTGCCTGCAGTATATTGCTCACGCCACATTACGGAAATATCTGGCGATATGCGTATTGCTTGCATAGTTGCTTGGCGTTACGAATATTTTGTGTATAGCGTAATTATATCGTGCATAGCTCGCTGCTGTAGGGGAGTGGCTTTGCCACGCCCACTAAGCCACTAGGCTTAGTGGGCGTGGACACTAAGCCCACTTGCTACTAAGCCCAGTAGCCCACTAAGTTGAGCACTATAGGCCTATCGCTCACAGTAGTTTCATTGTTTTACCTACTTCAGCTGGCAATGCTGAACTCGCATATCTTATACCAGAAGTCCGGCGGAAAAGAACGTTCTTACAGTTTGGGCACGACGTACTTGCAGAGTTTTTGTTTCCTGGCGAAGAACCTCATGTTGACAAGGTGGAGTCAGTTGTGTGACTTATGGAGACATTTCCCATCAGTTCTCCAACCAACACCATCATGGACCAAACCTCAAGCCAGATGTAGAGTCTGCAGCAAGAAGGGTCAACATCGTGACGTGAAGACATTCTGTGCGGAGTGTCCCACTAAGCCAGGCCTGTGTGCATCACCGTGTTTTGGACTGTGGCACAGCAAGGACAAATATTGGGTGTAAAAAATGTGGTGTGACACTTAACCGTTGTTGTTCCTTAGTCACTTATACACTCAAATTTACACACTTACCCAATTACTGGTAAATTTGAAAAAATGCTGTAGTCTAATATTGCCTGCCGTGTGTTTTGAACACTGGAATTAATCTGTAACAAACTTTTCCTTGATACAATATATACAATATGTATATATATATATATATTACTGCTATTATAATCAAAATTGGCTGTGGCGCAGGGCATTTCTGGGAGCTGGCGGTTAAAGGGTTAATGAACACAAGCAGACGACGTGAAGTAAAAAAATGACTATTCTCACCAAATGTGCAAAATGGCATTAAAGTGCAGTTATTTCACACTTATTTCATGGCCATGACGTAGCCATAGACAAAAGACGTAGCAGCCTGGGTCGGGATAATTTACTAATCGCTACCATACACTGCTGCGCAATCTTGCTGCTGCATCACTTAATGACTTGCATAGCTGCGTTTGTCATGACGTCACTGTAAACAGTCAGTGCGTCAATAAAATCTCCTGTTAGATTCACCTACATTCAGTGCATAAAGTTTTAATGCACACACACCGTGTAATATTTTGTTGATCCCAAGTCCACAGTGTAGAATCTGCAACTTCCAAGGTATGACTAGGACACGTGCTTTGCTACATTGTGAACAAGTTGCTGACACATTAATGGATAGCAAACAACATGTGTGACAATACCACACAAGACTGACCATCAATGCCTTGTAGCTGCCTAGCATCATCAGTACATTGCAATCTCTCACTCACTTGTAATGCCACCATTTCATCACCTTCATTGTGTGTGACATACACAGACAGAAACTTGTGACAGTCCACAAACATGGCATGTAGTCTTTGTGAACACATATAGTAGTTAATGGGCTGCTATGCTACACAATTTATGAAGCATCCAAAAGTAGACTGCCAAGCGCAATTTTTATAGAGTCAAACCTCGTTAGCTCACCATCATTGGTACGTGGCCAAATTGTGGCGAGAGGCAAGGTGGCGAGGCTGTAGGGTGAATGTGGGAGCACACTTAGACCTAGGCCTACAGTACGACCAGTTGCGTGAGAAAGTCCTTTTTATTAGAAAAGTGTGTATTGTTTAATTGCACAATGCCAAACACTAACTCAGTTACACACATTTGTAATTAAGGCCTATACAACAGTGCCAGTGGCAAGTCACAGGTCAGATGGGCCTAGCTGTCCATTTCTTGGAAACAAAGCACATTTAGCCTACACAAGGCTTCGCTGACATGTTGCATTGTGATTTGCTCAGCGGCTCAGCTATTCACAGCCTGTGTGAGACTCAAGCTGATGTGCACACAAGCAGCTCATCACTGTTGTCCTCCGATAGGCAGTTAACAAGTTCTGCTAAATGCCTGTGTGTGTGCTGAGGCAGGAGTTGAGGGGGAGGCACTTGCAGACCACAACCAATGCTCTATAATCTGGTCACCCTGCTGCTGCTGTACTGAGATGCAACAGCAGTAGCAGGGTGCCTCGTGTCCTGGAACGATGGACAGCTAACAGCTGCACTCTGATACAGTGTCACTGCTGCAACTGTCTTACAGCTTGGACGAGTTATACACAGGGCAATGCACATCCACGTCATGGCGAGGGTGAGAAGCGAGGGTGGTGACTTAATGAGGTAAAATGAATGGGAGGAAATCCGTCCTGGACTTTGGCATGGAAAGAGGTGAGTTTGGCGAGTTAACGAGGGGGCAAGTTCATGAGGTCTGACTGTACTTACAGCTAGCTTGCTTGCAAGATTATTTTTGGTTTAAGTGCACTCGACATATGAAATGCAGTAAGCCTGTAACTTTTCGTGAATGCCGTCTGACAATTCCAACTTTTAAATAGTCATATTACAGATGCAATTCAGCTGCTAGGCGCTGGCAACAGTTCAAAAATTTACACATACCACGCATAATTTGTGACAGCCTTGAAAAAAAACCATAAATTTAATAGCAGCAATTACACAGATACCAAATATTACATAACACTTCTGAACGTAACATCTGAAAAGTGAACATACCATACAACTGTCGGACAAAATTTGACGGAACAAGACCACAATGACCATCAGTTAATGTGCCGTTATAAAATCCATCCTAGAAAATCACAACAGACTGCCTGCTGAGAGACTGAAATAACACAAGAAGTACAATAACACAAAGTTGAGCTCTCTGTGCTGTCACATGTAGTATGCATGTTACATTAAAAACAATTTGCCACAAGTGATCAAAAATTCTAAAATTATTACACAGACACATAACTAATACTAAAACAAAACATATTTCTGTAGCAAACTGTACACAAATGTCAGTGCTAAAACACAAAGCGTTGTCACAAACAGATATACGCCACTCACTTCATCGACGTCACCCGTAACGAATACATGTTCTCCGGCTGACAATGGTAACTCAGCATCAGGCTGGTCATTTGGAGAACTCTGATACGGATCATAATCATACAATGCAATGAACACTCTAACATCGACTGCTTCACCATCAGCAAAGACTTGCTCTTTATGCATCCACTGTCAACAGTCAAAATTCGTTCAAAACAACATTAACAAACACTATGAGCCATATATCCAGTACAAATCATTAACCTGACAAAAATTTGCAAACTTTTCTACTGCATTAATAAGAGATGTTATGGATGGTATAGGATGCGTTCCACATGTAGTAAACTGTACTAAAAACAATGAGCAGAAGTCAGAAAAAGTTTCAAATTGGTTGCAAACTTGCGAAAAAATAACAAATAAAGATGTTCTTACTATAAATAATTGTGACAGTAACCAGATTCAAGTGAAATGTGCTGTTAGATTTAATACTATGAGCTACATAGCACAGAGGCAAATGAACAAATGGTAGATGCATATTACAAAATAGACAGGATTCGGCCAACTGACGGTATGAAAAACATTTGACAGACTCCAATGGTCTCATAGTGTCGCATCTACATCGATCATGGTGCAATACTAGCACGCAGCCTGTTGACAAGAGAAGCACACAACAATGCATCAATCACCTCAAGACTTGCTGTGTGCTGACTGATGTTGACATTTCCAACACATTCACCTGCACACAGCAAAGATTAGTGTGTTACAGACTCACATTTCACATTATGCACACGCCACAATTCTACAGTTACTATCAGAATCATCACAAAACATAACTTAATATGTCATGGACTATACAGTGCGGTTAGATTAGTTATGGCATTAATCACAGTAAAAAAATCAATGTCATTAAAATTTATAATGGAAAAGCAAAAAAGAAAACAACGCAAACTTGCAGTGATACAATTTAACACATACCTCCTAAAATAAAACTTCAAGTTTAACAAATTAGCACAGACATTCCATTCGTAGCACTACTGTATTTTTGAATGTAAAAATTAAAAGTCTATTGCTAATAATTATTTGTTATGCAACGACAAGTTTTTCTGTTGCCTTGCAGAAGCTATTAAAGTTTTTAAATACTTGATAATTAATTACTGTCGATCAATGTTTTCTTCACACTACTGAAGCAAGTAAACAGAAAAATGTGCATTACAACTGCAGTTAATGTGTGGCAAAAATTCAAATTAATTGTTCAACAGCACAGCATTCTGAAACTTCAATGACAACAAATTAACACAACAGACAAGGTCAACATAACTAC
>Ga0126335_1001327_pt1 | contig 13725 bp, 8 predicted proteins | sample OlaspJWI45metaG_FD_108409 | JGI IMG/M metagenome (GOLD analysis project Ga0126335, IMG submission 108409) | Marine gutless worms symbiont microbial communities from Oahu, Hawaii - Olavius sp. 1 OAHU.JWI-45 metaG | ecosystem: Host-associated > Annelida > Digestive system > Unclassified | place... | reverse complement strand
GACGGCGTCACTGTGGCATCATTGGTCGTCTGTGTCGTCAACAAGTCAGACATGTCTTCTTCATCTATCAGAGACTGTATTGACGTCCACAACTGAGCTTCATCTCTTGCGTCCTTCCTGCTCGACCGCGAGTTCGTCTTGTCTGCTGACGACTCCAATCGTCTCGACGACGAACTGCTTGGAAACAGGTACAGTACAATTCTATAGCAAACTATCGTTAATTCGCAAACTGTGCAAAACGAACTTAAAGTTTGCAGTGGCGCCCCGGACCAAATGACCTGGATGAAATGCTCCCGCCGTGGCTTGCGCCGTGGCTGGCTTAATATTTTTGGTTTTAACCCCAAGTCTTCTCATTTTTTTGCACTCAAAATGGCCTTCTGTCAGCATCTGGGTGCATAAAAATGCACAATATCTCTTAGTCTCGGGGCCTCGTTCCGGATCCCAATGGGCAGCTTCTAGCACTCACCAGTCCTACATCTCTGGCAGGCCTGGATTAACCATTGGGCTAAAGGGGCTGCAATGCAAGGTCTCTTTACACAGCTCAGGCGGCCCTTCAAAACATGACGAAACATTCACATCCGCCAGACCCGCTATCGCTTTTACGTTTGGTAGTCAAAATAATTTCTGCTCACTTGCTCGCAGACTTTTTACCTGCCTAGTTGCAAAACCGCGGCGCCGCCCCTAATGATAGCCTCAGACACGAGTGCGGATTCGGAACGATAGGGTACGTAAAAGGAACTGGGTAAGGTCCCATAAATCTACTTAGCCTAAGACCCTCAATCGAATACCTTAATCCGGCATTGATCTCAGACCTGCTCTTGGTCCTCTATGGGCGTGGTTTTCGGCCCTTTGGGCCTTCGCTGCATTGCACTAGATGACCTGCCTTATGACCTTAATGACCCGGGAATGACCTGGCTGCCTTGACGTCCTAGTGCCGCCACTGAAAGTTTGGGGAACTGCAGTTAACGAATTTCAATAAACTAACTTAAATATGAACGGAGTTTACTTTTTTTGTTTTTGTCAACTTTTTTAATGTCTGTTAACAAAACAGTAACAACACGACACCACAATGAGGTTGAACCGTATTTGTTTTAATCATACGCTGTTGCTTACTTGAGTCGACGGGGAAAAGTATAGACCTAGGCCTACTGCTGAAGTACACAGTTGCCCATAAGAGATGCACGTCTATGTCTACATGTGATGACGCCGGATAACGAACCCTTTTGAGCGAACTTTTACAAACTTTAAACTATATAAGGACGACGGATGAACGGAACAACTAGGCATATGTAGGTCAGGCAATGTTACTAACAAACCTATCAGGGGCGGATCCAGGAATTTTGGAAGGGGGGCGGTGAGGGGGCGAAGCCCCGAACCGAGCGCCTAAGGCGCGAGCGCCGGCGGGGGACCTCCCCAGAAATTTTTGAAAAATTAGATGCGATTTCCTGCAATCTGGCATATATTTTTGGGATCAGAATGGCCTCGGATATCATTCAAAATGGGGCCTTTGCAGAACAATAAACAGTAGCGGCCACGATTTCGATTCACACACACACGCATACACCCCCCACACTTTCAAAAAGTCTTTGGATTTCGGACACTATAAAATCCAAATTCAATTTCAAACATATTTTCTTCAGACATTGTATACAATGTAGAAAATAAAATTGACTTTGCCAAAAATAGGGGGGCCCGGGCCCCCCTGGATCCGCCCCTGCCTATACTAACGATTGGTCACAAGTCATGACGGATTGCGAGGAAATACAATCCGACAGATAAACCCAATAAAATGAAAATAACAAAAGGTAATAAAGGGAAATAAAAACAAAGATCATGTCATTATAACTGACGTCAAAGTTGACTTGTCCGCAAGAGACAGATTCGAGTTGTAAAGCGACGAGTAAGAGCCTTCAACTCCGCTACAAGCACACGATAAACAAATTATACTCCTAGAGAGCACAACCCTGTGCGATACCGCTCCTGTCATGAAACATTGACTCGTCAGCAAATGTGACATGTACTCATGAAGACATTGCTAACCTTTCAGCAATTTCCATGCTATACACACTGCAAATAGAGGATAGAAATAGCAACGGTAGGTCTGATTAGAGAACAGTATTCACTCTCTAATGACCATGAAGGCGTCGTATTTACGTTTTTAAGTCGACGATAGCAGCAGTATGAACGATCGGCGGCTGAGGATGATGATGAGGGAATGGTGACGTCACTGACTGAGTTGCTTTCAGTTGCAGCAACCAGTCACGAACCGGAGCATCACCACAATTATCTACAGACAACGGACATACCACGCTACAGGATCCTCGGTCGCAACACAGCGCATGATACATGTTGTGTTCGATGAGGCCTAAATGAGGTTTCCAAGAGCGAAACCCATTGAAAATTATGCTAAAACGCTGACTTAGATTTCTGACCATATCACTTACTCCTTCTGCTGAACCGGCTAATGTTATACTGATAGCACAGACAACAGTACAACAGTGTATTAATTCGTGTGCCCGCCCGTCCGTTTGCAAACTTGCTATGGTGCGCTGTAATGTGGTGCCACATAGCCTAGTTAACGCAGTTAAACATACTGCCAGCCCAAGTAGGAGCCGTCCTTTCTTACACTATTAGCCTGCACTTGATAATCAAGTAGCCTACAGTTTCATCGTTGCATATTCAGATTCTGGGCGAATGTCAGCAACCTTTTTTGACGTCTGTATTAAATTTAGCCACCGTTCCTGCTGTCTGAGAAGATCACGCGTTATATATGGAGACCTAAATAATGTCGAGTTCTCGAAACATTTGAGACAAGTAACCTGTGCACAAACTACTTATATATAGGCATTGAAATTACCGCATGGAGTTCTGCCGTCGATAGCAGCAGCCATGACGTCAGCCCCGTACTGGACAAGAAGCTCCAACATCGCTACCTGTTGCACATCGTAGGCACATTGCGACATTACAGTGTGAATTACACAGCGCATACGTGTGTTAGGGCCAGCACAGAGGCAAAGGTAAACGTATACTTGATATATCAGCGCCTCTTAATGAAGCTTATCTCAGAAGCGCTCAGGTTTGGCACGCGTTGTCGAGGGATCTTACAGTGTCACCTGCACACTCATGCACGCGTCTATGTAGCGGCTAGCGGAAGAACTGTGCTGCATTTAAAACTATACGTTCTAGTTGCGTTTTAGTCCTTTGTGTGTCTTTTTATGTGTTTTAGTGTATTAAGAGGCAATATGTTTTTACCTTTGTGCGTGTGCGTGATCACTGCTGAGAGAACAATGCTCCGTACTATTTCCGCCTAACACGATTGTCATGTGACCACTGCAGCGTGAATGGTAACAACGCGACTTATTAGATAGCCAGATAGCCCGCCACAATGTTGGGGCCAGCTATAGTAATGGTCCGCGTTGTCTGTCCGTCTGTCTGTCCATCCGTACGTCTGTCTGTCACACGCGAATATCTCCGAAACTAAGCGAGATCGACGTATGATTACTTCCCGATTCAGAATCTGCTATTAGATTTGCGATCGGAAGTACGGTTCCGCCATTTTGGGTGTTTCCGTGTCGCTTTCTCTGATAAACTGTACGCAGTGGCGACGATAACCATAACCGTGCAGCAAGACACGGGGAAAACCTCTACATGGGGAAATCCCACTGGGCGTACCAGGGTCGAAACTTCGCCCAAAACGTTAGGAGCTGTACGTTCTATCGCGAATCTGAGGGCAGATTCGTAATTGGGGACTCCAGGAGATCACTGTAAAATGTATACTGTGGTTACGCAAGGACGTCGGAACGCAGTGCCGCGGGGCTAATGAGATTGCTATCGGTGCGGCTGTAAGACGGCACCACACTGGGCACCGTGGCGGGCCAGCTGTCGTCACGTCCCATAACCGTATAAACGGACGATACCTTGTTTCACTGAGCGCAAGCGGTAGGGACATTGGCCTCGTTTAAAAGCATTCCGTTATTGTAAGTTTACTACTTTTCTATGTATCACGTTGTCTGGTACAATCTAAGTGCACGCAAGAAAGAAAGCATGGATGAAAGACCTGCTTCCAGAACGCAGCATGGTGCAGTGGCGTCCAGGAACCGTCGTCTACTGCTCCGACGTCAACTGACTGACTGAGTAGAAATTCACCCACAGACACGTAACCGTTACACGCCGCCACGTGCAGCTGTGCAATGTGACACAATTCGCATACAACTGACGACTTTCATGCAAGAACCAAAAAACATCAGAAATTTACAGTGTTAGGAATTTTGATCTAAATGTGATGCAAGACAGACACTGGGAAACAAAGATCTCATTGCATCGACCAAGCTTTGTGTAACTTATTTATTTTCGCTCTGAGCTAATCTCAATGACTTTCATACAATATGTGTGCATTCCAGTGCTGTATGCGTAGATCTAATGCTGCTAAACGGGGCAAGCGCAACTGGTAACTTTTTCGGTTATTGCAAGGAAGAGTTCAATTATCCAGTGGCGTCACGTACGCGGTAGGCCTAAAACCCTGCACAGAAGTTCTTAAACAAACTCGGTTTCAGAATTTGAGGACTTCATCTCCGTCCCGTCCATTTTTTCCATTTACTTACGATGCTGAAACTTTTTTGACGTGTTTTAAAGATCACAGAATACATGATCCGGTGCTCTTAACCTTGACTTGATCTAAAATTGCAATTATGATAACAATTACCGGAGTTTCTCCTCGTTGACCTCTAAACTCGAGGTCATGACCTTGGCGCGACAGCCGCTGAAGGTCACGAAGCATCTTCTGCTCGTCTGCTGCACGCACTTTGTTAATCATCTCCTGCGTCACTCCTACATACGTAAAAGTTAAAGGTAACAAACAGTTGATATAGCTCCTCATCATGAGGAAACTCCATCGCAGAAGTGCTCATGTATGGCACTCGTTGTCAATGGATCATACAGTTTTACCTGTCACTCATGTGTTTATGCACGAATGAGACGAACTATAATTGCCTTAGCTTTCCCAGCCGAAGCATGGTACTCATTTACCGATCCCGGAGTGATGGAAGGCTGAGTTGGCCTAGGCACCACGACGGTGAGTAAACGGCCTGCCCAGGACCGCTACTTGACGTATATCGCAGTTGTTAGTTGTTCAAATTGTCACGCCTCACTGGGCAAGTGGGCGTAAGCAGCTACCCCACGGCTGCTACCTGAAGTGGGGAGGCCGAGCGTCAAACCAACCACCTCTTGGGTCGCGAGCCGCGGCGCTAACCACTACGCCACCGAGTCACCAGCGGGGCCGTCAAGAATATCAACGATATATTTCCGAAAGTTTTTTCTCTGGTAAAAATTTTGACGGTGTTGCCTATTTTCAATGCCCCCTGCTTCGAGGCGCGGGACAAGAACGCTATTTCGACAGTAACGGTGGACGTCACAGTATTCTGTCAACGTAGATTACGTGTAAACTATATGCAGTTTTGCGCACTGCGCAGTTGATGTATGACTGGCACGGATCGTTTATGGCAATGAACGGCTTTTGTGCGCTGTGCTGATGTGACATTAACAAACTGCTCGCTCATTAACTACGTCAAAACTGCTATTTTTCATTAAGAGCCTCGCGTACACACTCGTCAACGACGTGAAGATGTGCAAATGATGCTGCAATATTGTACAGTATAGGCCTACACGCAGCTATATTGCTGTTTTGTTAATCGTTGCGTGACGATCGGACCCCGCTCATCAGATCTGTATGCGAGTCTGTTCCTTACCTACTGATCACTCAGAAATGAGACGTCCTGAAAAGCTTACGACTAATGTAAAATGGTTCGTTTTAAACCAGCAACTGAGGAATCTAAGCTTAATGCCCAAAACCGCACAAAGCTTAGAACTGGGTGCTATAACGCTTGACAGAAAGTGGTCTAAAAGTGAGAACCGGTCTCATTTTTGCTTCTAACTCTATTTTGCCACACCTTACATATGTTGCTGCACTACCTTGTAAAATTACTGAAGACATAGGGTATCATAAAGTCGAAACCGTATTTAGACATTTCTAACCGTTTTGGTATGGATCACTAGTGTGAGAGACAGACAGACAGACAGAATCGCGATAGCAATAGCGTGCGGCTGACGACGCGCGCTAAATATGGCAATAAGTTAAATGTCGTTGTAGAGATTTAGGCCGATCTGTTTTCCAGTTTCTTGTTACTCGAAATAAAATTGCTACTTTTGACTATACTGCGAATTTCAAATCGAATTCCAAATCACGAAGCTGCAGTAAATAAGCTGATCTGACCTTGTTTGGCCATCGCTGTTTCGATGACTTCCAGCGTGATCTCGTCCTCACACAAGTCGTAAGGCATGTTGCCGTCTGAATTCAGCGCCAGAACGCCCGCTCCGCTGTATAAACCATTACAACTAGACTCACATATCCATGTTATTTTTTATAAGCGCTTAATAACTGCATACGAAGTGCTGTCTATATACACGACTGAAAGTGGGCGCAATAGTGGCAAACGGCTGGATTTCTACACTGTTGTTGAAACGTGTCAAAACTGGAACCGGAAGGAGAAATCAACCGCTGAATTACATTTTCGGGCACATCTTGGCTCCCGATCAAGACATCACCATGAAAGGCAAGGCACCAAATTCGGTACGTGGATACGTCCCTGAGGACATCGACTAGTCGCTATATAGTAGCTTACATTCCATTGGCAGTGACCTCGATAATGGTCACATCGCAATAACTCAGCCTCATACTGTCACATTTCATTTGGTACACTAAGGCATTCCAAGCGTGCCTGAAAAATTCCACGTGTTAACACCCGAAGCAGAAGAAAAAATCAGCCATCAGTGCCAGCCACTGTGTTTTTCGCATTCGAGTCACATCTCGGTCCTAACACAAAAAATTGAAACTTCGAACGAATGATTAGAAACCCGCAAACCACGACACCGTTGAAGAATGATGCTAACTCTTCAAGTAAAACGCGGCAGTGTTCGACTGTTTTTATGATACATTTTACCTTGACGCCACATGCACATACTTGCACTTCACTGACGCACACGACATCAAGACATCACGACATCAAGGCGGGAAAAGTCACCTCTGCCGGGTTGCAGGTAACACTGTGTGATCCCATATGGTAAGTGATTTCCTGTAGCGGTGAGGTGAAGTTTCACAAACTGCTATACTCTACCCTTTTTACCTTTAAGACTACCGGCACGTTTTGCTGCAGCATAAGCTGGTTATAATCTGCGGTTTTTACAGCGCACACTAATGCACGCGCTTGAATGCAGCTCGTATAGTATTATATTTCCTTTCATAAATCCTATCTACCGAATAAAAGCAGTAATATTTCACTTAGGTGAAATCAATTGAGTAATAGAATGCGCATCAATCAATCGTCAGTACTGCTAAAGGCGGTTCATTGTGCAGTGAGCGTGACATAATTACATAGTAGCTACTGTTGTACGTTACCTGTCGTGTCTCAAAAGGCTGCTGTGTATGTAAACTAGCATAACGTATGGTAAAATTAGAGGTTTAGTCATAGTAGGTTAGAATGAGTATGCGAATGTGTTCTCCTGCAAACAGCGTAGTAAAGTAGGCGTTTTGCCAGGGTTGTGGTCTCGTAAAAGCATGGTACTTTCAAATTTCAATATCACAAAATACCGTGGTCCGACCATAGTACAACCTTGGTTCAACCATGGTTCGACCATGGTGGAACTATACCACGGTGAAAAACATGGTACAGTCACATCGATACCATAGTTATAGAATATTTGTAAAAATGTTTTTAATTAAATTTTGCTCGAAACTTCTTTACAGCAGTCATACTATGGTAAACGAACCATGGTTCAATCGTCATAGTTGAACGATAGTTCCACCATGTCAGCCATGGTGCACCGTATTTTGGGACATTGAAAACGTCATACAGCCAAAGCATCCTTGAATTTTCGGACTTTTTGGTGCTATATAAAAATTCGTTTGTTAGCTTTATAGGCTAAAGTTCATTATGACCCGAGCGTACCAGTCGACGAGTAGTCGTGCAATGGTAGCGTGTCCACAGAGTGCGACGGTATGTAGTGCTGTCCAGTGATCATCGTCATGACAGTTTACATCCGCTGAGAACTCCAACAGCAGTACGTTCACCATGTCCACCGACCCGTCGATACACGCCTTTCAAACACAGACAGACATCAACCGTAGTAGTTTAATGTTTCTAACATTATGATCGTTTAATTTCGGCAAGACTGGCGGAGTGCACAACGATAGAAAAAGACAGGAAGAGTTGTACACGACTGGTGTGGTGTCGCGTGTCTTCGACCTTCAGCAGTGAAGATGGAATTGACGACGACGACGAATTTTGTGCACTGTGCTTACCGTGAACATAGGCCTATACACTTGGAAAGTCGATATTTAAAATGTCAAAATTTGATGCAGCTAGCCTATAGTGTTATTTTTATTGCATCCCGTTCAGACAATCCAAGCTTATTAGCAGTGCTGTCAGTTTACAGTAACTGGATTTAGAATGATATTGTGCAATATAAATTGATTTAATTAGTAAAAAATCAGCCACAGATTCCGGTTGTTGCTTAATTTAAAACCAGTTTTAAAACGAGGTTGATTTTAGCTTTACACGTACTACAAAAACTACACAACGTCTAGGGTCTCTTCTTAGATTTAAGATTATTTAAGTCGTAGGCCTAAAAGTTTAAACGAATGACAAAGTCACCCAATGTTTTCTCTACAACGTTATAGGCCTATGGCTTCAATTGGCTTGTGATTTAATAGGCTTAATTATGTTGTGTGCAGCATTCGAGAACTTCTTTATTTTGTAACAGTCCAAGTGAGCCAGTTGTTCACAAAGGAGTCTGATATAATAATAGACAGCAGGTGTGGTGTACAGCAATGGCGCAAAAATGTGTCAGAGCAGAAATTTTATGAGAAGCAATTAAACGTATGACTGATGCAGTTCATCTCGCGGTCGCCGTATGCTGCTATTGTGACAAGTGCTCGAGACGTGAGCGTAGACTTGAAGTGCAGCTGCCATAGCGTAACGTGCTCAAAAGCATCGGCGACTGTGCTGTAAATAGCCTATGATAGTGAGACAGTGTTACGCAGGTGGTAAGCAAGAGACTGAGGTCAAGACCAAGGCCTAACGTTTCTGTTGAGCTGTTGCATAGTTTATTCACTCCCATTACACACGAGTTTGAATGCAAATTATCAAAAGAAAAACGAGTGGCCAAAGTAATTTGGCAAAGGCCGCATCGAACCGTCTTCTCCCTCGCTGTGAGGAATGGGGACCCCCATCTATCACAACGTTTAATCGGTGTCAGGAGTCTTCGCCCCAAACAGGATGTCGATCCGTTCAGTCGTTTTGCACAGCTCGCCCCCGTGACAGACAGACAGACTGACGCAATCGACGCAGCCTAAAACATGTAACCGCAGTTAACACCGTTTCTCAACGCCAAGTTTTACTGCTTTCTCTGTGTGCAGAAGTATTAGCGGATGTGTCACTGTATAGCTTGTAGCTTGTAAAAATTACTTGTTCGTCCGTTAGTCAAAAATCTTTCATTTGTTTACTGCAACTGTCTTTGAATTCTAGAGCAACTTGGCAACGTACGCCGTACGGTACCAACAAACGCAATACATTATATGCCTGATGTACACGAAAAATATGTAGTATGTTTTTCATGCATTTTAGGAACTTGTTCTTGTATTTTTTCTTCAAATTTTTATTATATTGCACTGTCCTTTGTGACGAATTAACGTGATCACATTGAGTGCACCCAACAATGGCGCTAGATTACCTGGTGCAAAGCGGTGAGACCGTCGCAGACACTTGCATTCACTGATCCACGTGGTGAATACTGTAGCACAGCTCGAACTGTACAAAACAACGCCGCATATTTTCACCACCATGACCAGCGTAGCGGTGGGATGCATAGTTTTGCTAGCGTCTGTTTGCTTGTCTGCCTCTTCATTTCTCTGTTAAACGACAACTTTCAAAGTGCTTGACCTAGAAAGTCTATTTCTGGTGTGCCGATACATCTTCCAAAAGTACACTTTAAATTCGTATATAGGCCCTATCAAGCATCGGGTTAAGCTCAAGGTCACACGAGCAAAACAGCGTGTCTGTAAGTCTTACTGTTTGGGCTATAAATGTCGAACGACTTGACCTAGAAATGTAGCTTGTTTGGCCTAAGGGTCGTCCTGGTGATAAAAGCTCAGGGTCCGGACCCACGGACGAGTTCCGCCGCGCCTGGCATGACCTGAGCACGCAAACCCGCAAAAATAACCTATAAGGGGCCTATACCATGCTGCTGCGTGGGTGGTAAATACAATGTATACAATTTCAGGCACAGCTTTGACAAACCCAAATATATAGTTGTAATTATCGCATGCAATGTCGTTAAGGTAACGAGAAACCAAACTAACACAACAAATGTCCGCCGCACCTAAACAGTGCCACTACTTTACCTCGTGAATTAAACCATCGTCATGTATTAAAATGCACAACGCCATAACTGACAACTGCAAGAAAATCAGACCGGAATATCAGCCTGCAACTGTTCGATTAGACTAGTCAACGAAAACTTCAAAGAAAGCAATTATTGCAAAAAACACAATATCAGCATTAAAAGCAGTGTTCAAAATGACCACCGCCCGCCCTGACACAAGCTTGACAGACAACGACGCCACTGACGCACAGCTGCAGCAATGACGGCGTGATCCAGCTTGGCTCACTCGGTTCTGGTGCGACTTTTGAAGTCGTCGAGATCAGTGATGCGTGTTTTATGCACCTTCTCTTGTAGTATTCTCCACATGCTGTAGTCAACTGGATTTAAATCTAGTGAATTTCTAGGCCAGAGTAGTGGTGAAATGAACTCTGGCGTTTCTCTTTCCAGGACGTCTACGGTAACATTTTGATGATGTCAAACTTACGTCATCATTGCGTAGTGTTGTACAAGCAGTGATGGTACTTTTTTTATAATTTTTCAGTTACTTTAAATCTGAAGATGAATTGTGCCATGCCAGAAATTACGAAAATTTGTTAAACTTTGTCAAAGTTATGCTTAAAATACTAGTGGTTCCATTTTTCCGGACACGGTGTAGTTCTTAACTGCTAGCTGACAAACTTTTTAACTAGGAAAACTTTTTAACTACTTGTAAAACAGCTACTCTCTGCTATCCTCATACTGCTTTGAAACTTCTGGCAAGCTAACGCAGCTCTTTGATGCAGTGATGCTACTATTTTACACGGTGCCCCCTTACGAGTGTTTGCACACTACTAGTGGTTCGATCACCAACTGTTTTGCAAAGCTGAAACGGTTGACAAACCTTCGTTGATGTCGTTGCGATGAACGGCCTCCAGCAGAGCGACAGCTCCGGCGAAGCATACAGACCGGCGACCACGGCGTCTGGCGACGGCGGAGCGGCGCTCGCTGACGGCGGTGGCGGCTAAGTCATGGCGTAGCCATCGCTCATAGCGGCTTACCTGGTCAAGCCGTCGGCGACGAGCCAGCAGCAGCCGCTCGCCGATAGGTAGCCGTTGTATGGCCGGTATTTCGGCGACAAGTCGTACATGCTCGTCGCTGTCCATTGCCAACGACTGTCCCGTCATATCGGCGACGTCAAGTTGGTCGTATTCCATCATGTTATTTACGCCGCTTAATGCTTCATATGCCATATATTTTGGTCATGAAAAAGACACAATCAGATTAGATTACTGAATATCCACTTTTGCTTCTTTGACATTGTCTGGCGTCTTGGCTCGTAAAACGCACGCTACTCCCAAATTACGATGATTTCCCTAGAAACCTTGAAGGTTCACAGACAGCAGTTCTTTCAAGCTTAGTCCAGCGTGCATAAAAACAACAGGGCACACACAACACGAAGATTCAAGTTCTGAGATCACGTCTCGATGTACTGTAGTATTTGTTCAGCCAAAGTGTTGTTCAGCACTGGAACAGGCTGCCACAGAACGTCGTGGAAGCTACGTTATTTAAGAGACGGGTAAACGACTTGAAAGCTAAAGTCAAAGTCAAGTATTCAGTAATCAGTAGGCCTATTCAGTTTCTAGTAGGCCTACACATCAACACATCACATCAACACGTCAGCCAGTGCTACACCGCAGGATCATGCTCTTTAGAGTCACTAAGTCGGACACGACGCGACACATACGTACGCGTTAACGCAGTTGCGCACGTATACGCAGATCACGTACAGACCCTCATCGCAGACATTTACGCTTCGACATCGCTACGCGAACAAAATCGTGCACGTAGTACGCCATCGACGAGCGTCAAGACAAGACTGCAGTGATTAATTATTTTCACAGTACTGTATAGGCCTACAGTTGCCGCCCCTCGAAGTCTTTAAACATGCGTGTGACAACCGTGAGGTCACGCCCCAAGGCTGCGCTTCGCGTCATATTCGTAAACAAGACGGTACGACCAATAGCTGCATACCTTATTTTATGGTTTGTTCACGCCCAACAGTTGAACAAAGCCCGTCTCCCGTTTGTTCTCGCGTACGAACACGGCAGTGGGCTGACCGTACAACTATAGTCAGTATGTTTTTACATAGGCGTTGCCTTCTTTTGCGTGAGAAAGCTCCTGTACGGGGCCTGAAGGCTAGCGTCTCGATCTACTGTACGAAGTTACGAACAAGGCAGGCGGGCAGCGACGCCGCGGATATTGCTATTAATATGCATCATGCATGCATTGCATAATAGTCTAGATTATACGCCCGTGTTGCGTTTTTTCACCTTGTGCGTACGCCGGTAGGGTAAACGAATTTAGAAAACAAGACTACTTAGATGCTTGCTAGCTGACAGCTGCTACTGACCTCCAAGGCTCTAATTAGGCATACTGTAGTATTTGTGCTAATTATTGAAATTCACTGAATTAAGAAAATAGGCGAAGAAACTATGCAGGGACTGGGCTGGAACTGAAAACGTATTCAGACGAAAAATGCACTAGGCCTATTCGAAAGCAATATTTATACCGGGCGTAAGCCCGGTATAGTAGGCCGGTATAGTAAAATCACCCGTGTGCGCGTACTGAGTTGGCCGTTGCCTTTGCGGACTACTGTGTACTTTTTGCGTGTGACGGAAGTGCTGTCCAAATTTGGTCACAACTGACGGAAGAGTACTGCCACGTAATAGCGCTGTGATTGGTCAGCTAATCACACAATAGCTCTGTGATTGGTCGCGCTAAAAATCGATTCTTGCGCGCAGGTTAATGTACTGTCACGAAAGTCTAGCGTAATGTAATTTTTTTATTTGAAGGTCTCTGAAGCTGACATTTTTATGTTTGATGTCTTTTGCTGGGTCTCCGTTTTGAAAATTAGCCACGATTGACAGAGTACAACTCACTTTCACTAATAGCGTCATTTCCAATCACTACAGGCCGCCTCTGCTGGTGGGCTAAATATCAGGCAATTGTTATAATGGTAAAAATACTTTATTCGGCTGTTTTAGATAGATAAATAACAAATAAGCTGTAACATGTGCCTAAAGATTAGATCTGTGCTCACATTTTAATAAAAATGTTACAGGTACATAATATATTACTAAAGATGTGTAACTTATCCAATATTCTACAAACAGCACATAATATTTAAACACATTTCCCTGTCGCCATCTGGCGACTGTCGATAAACGTTTTGTCACCACATTACAACGCATTCGCATTGTACGAGTCACTTCAACCTTATCGTAGAAAAAAACACAAATCGACATATAGAAG
>Ga0126335_1001326_pt1 | contig 13726 bp, 9 predicted proteins | sample OlaspJWI45metaG_FD_108409 | JGI IMG/M metagenome (GOLD analysis project Ga0126335, IMG submission 108409) | Marine gutless worms symbiont microbial communities from Oahu, Hawaii - Olavius sp. 1 OAHU.JWI-45 metaG | ecosystem: Host-associated > Annelida > Digestive system > Unclassified | place... | reverse complement strand
ATTGTCTTTCCAGTCGACATCCTCCATACAATGTCCAGGCAACAACCCTGTGGCTTGGCTCTGTCTGTAGCATTAATGTTTCAATACAAAAGAAACACAACGGCATTGAATTCCTACGCCGGTATTGCTGTCGAATGTAAGGAGGCTGATGACTGACAAGATACTTGAAGATAGATTCAAATGCATAGAAACAGTCTCTATGTATCTCTAATATATCAGCTGAACGGCACTACAGGCTACAGGAAGTATTAATTCAAACAACGCAACATACTCATGAATTTAATTCACTCTGACTGGTGATTTGTCTGGCTGCACCCCCTCCCCGAACGTTTGTCCCTCTGTTGTCAAGCTCAACGCCAGTTTTATACGGCGTATAAGCATGTTTCAGTATAAATTTACGTAGAGTGTCCGGGAAAAAGTAAACTAGTGTATACATCTTTATAAACTCCGGCAAACAATGTCAGATTTTAACCAAATTCTGCACCAACAATACATCTAATCGCAAACAAATCACAAAAATCAACAAAATCTGTCAACGTCTGCAAAGTTTCATCAAGTTTAGCGATCTCACCCGAAAACAAGAAGTGCCCACTATTGACAACTTTTGGATATATGACTAAATCTGTGTTCAAAATATTCTCAATGTGCTCAAACGCAAGCTGGAAGACGTGAACGTCACAGCCTGACTGCTTCATCGATGATCCGTTGATCATCTGCTTGAAATATTCCCACTCTTCGATAAAAATGCGACTTCATGGGCGACATCATCAATCCGGCTGAGGTACACACGCTGCTGCAGCTGTCTCCAGATCCGGTAGTCTACTAGGCTGAGGTCAGAACTGTTGGCTGACCAGGGAGCTGCAACGATGAAGTCTGGTGCTTCACAAGTTAACAGATGCACGGTTTTCACGCGCCTTATGTGTTGTCCTGTCAGCAATCACTTCTGGACCAGTAACTGCACTAATTAACGTGACGGAAACTAATATATTTCGTCGTATATATTTGAAGATTAATAACTGCACTGCGAATGAATATTTTCTAACGAAATTTTGCGGTTATTTCAAAGACACATTCAGAATCCAGTGCACATAATTTTGTTACGATGCGTTGAAATTTAGACATTTTTATCCAATATTGTCTGTGATTTACCTTTTTCCCGGACACAGTGTAGAACTAATCGTGCAATAAGTTTACATTAATAAATACTTGGAACAGTTAGCCAGAATCTGCCATCTCGGCTAGTACTACCGACTTCTTATTATGTTCTACGTAATTTGGAGGGCACAGAGGCTACGGCCTGCGACTTCGTCTAAACTTCATTTGCTTTGCTTTATACTTTAGAGTAAATTTACACTATATGTTCTTGTCACGTGTGGCGTGTAAGTTAACGTCATAGGCATAGACATCAGATAAGAATGGCGCTGTTTAGGCCTACAGTTGTGTGCCAGGTAGAAACTACATGCCGGTTGCAAGAAAGGTTTGCGTCCGCGTGGCCGAGCTAATAATAGCTTGTGACGTCAAGGGCGTGGCCAGTGGCTGCACAGCTGCAGCTGGCCGCCACTGGCCAGACATCACAACCGAGTTACAAATTGCGTCTTTCGCCTTTACAGGAGGCGGACGCAAAAAGTCTATCTTGTATAGTACACGTACTTGTACAGCATAGCGAGAACACGAAAGGCGTAAGTATACCCATAATCACTACTCTAGCAGTTATCGCTTCATACCCCGTTATACCATGTACAGTGTGGGCTTGAGCAGTAGTCGAGCATCGATCAAAAGGTAAACGTTTGCACAACAGACAGACAGCTCGACGACCGCAAGCTGCAAATATGCAATACGCTTTAACTATTGTTCAATCAGTTGGTGGTCAACTATCCCCATTCCAACAGCTACAGTGCTACTGTGATCCAAACAAGCAGCGCCATCCGAGCGCTGATGATCAAAAGTTTACATGGTGTTTCTGTTTCATCATATTTTGCATAACGACACAGAGGTAACGTACACGTAATGCCGTTGTTGTTGCTATTTGTAAATTAAAATGGAACTTTAAGGAATAAAGTTGACAAATGATATATGCCATAAAATGACTTTTAATACACCGCTAGGGAGTTTGAAATCAGTGTTTAACACAATGTTACCTTAAGAGCCATACACGCTAGCAGTAGGCAACCTATTTTTTTCACAGCAATAGGCCTACTGGTACCGGGAAAGGGGGGTGCAACTTAACAGCTCACCTATTATTCACTATCGAACATCTAACCAAACCAATCTCAAATCAGACCACTCTATGCCAACTATGCTTCGACCACATTACTGACATACACCATGTCTCAAAAACAGGACCCCTACGATTTTTTGGCATAACTTTACTAAAACAAGCTGGCTATGGATCCTTTTTGACAGAGACGATCGTGAAGGTATTGTCTACAAGCAGGGCTGGATTTAGGAGGTGGGAGGCTAACTACTTAGTGGCGGGGGCATAGGCAGAAAATTTCGGGGGAGTGAACCCCAAGATACAGGCAAATGGCAATAGGGTGAAGAAAGAGGAAGAAAATTTTCAAATTCTTGGCATCAAAATAGTGCATTAGTGGTGGTCCGTTTTGCCTCCTTTCCTCGTTTCGGGGGGGGGGGGGGGGGCTTCAGATCCTACCAGCCCCTGTCTATGCCCCTGCTTAGTGGGTCATTATGTAGACGGGCCTATTAGAGAAATTACCAACCTAAAGTCAGGGACCGCAGTACCAGACCCACACATTCACTATAGCCTAGAGTATACGCCTTTGGGTTGGTCTACAAGTCATGTCTAAAAAGTATGGTACAGCAACCACAGCATCATTGCAAAACAGCGCACCAGTCTACAGCCACATGTGCAAAGCAAAGTCATGTGAACCATATGACAGACTCACAGACTGGCAGATACCGGAAACACTGACCTAGCATTCAATGCAGCCTAACAATGATCAATGGTTCCATGCTCAACAGGCACCAAAACCACTTACAGCAACACACATCAAACAATCAATTACAGTGAAATGGACAGTGACACTGAACAGTAAAATATAAAATGGGTACAGACTGAAAATAAAATAGTAACTAGTGGTAAGCCTCCATAAAAAGTATAGTTTATAAATGTTGCTTAGAGGTCACAGCACCAGCAGTGTTCTGGAGTAATGTGGGAAGTCGGTGCAAAGTGAAACAGGTAGCCAAAGCAATTTGGCAAAGGTGAAAATCCAATTCCTTAAAGCAATCACTCATTAACAGAAAAACGCTGGAAACTGAAAGTCATCTAATCTAGCAGACAGCATGAAACATGGTATTCCATTCACAGCCCATTTTTGCAGGTGGCAGTCAACTCGTTATGGTTTAGGTTAAGATCAGGGGAAGGGTTAGAGCAAGGATAAGGGTTAGGTTTAAGGTGAGGGCATATGTTTAGGTGCAGGATTAGGTCAGCCATGGGGACGAGCAGACTGTAAATCAGTTTTGCTAAATGGTAAAAACAGCTGAATGTGGACTGTCCATTCAGATATCAACGTATCACTTTAAGATAACAAAACATACACAGACAAATAGCTGGAATGAGAATGTACATGAATAATAAAATGCTTTATCCAAGAGCTAGGTTTATGGTTGACATATGCTGCTTGAAATGCAATCAGAATTCAGAACAGTCAAACAGCATTGGTGAGTAGTAAGAAAAAGTTAGCCTAGTTTGGTAACAAATGATATGCCAGTACATGATAGTGACATGTGCAAAACTGCCACAGACGACAGAACATGAATTTATGGCATAACGATTTTGTTAAACATGCACATTAACCAATAAATAACACTAGCCTACATCCAGCTAAAACTATTAGCTATCTCCAGCCACCATTTACACTATTCCCATATTGCAGCCTTACAGTATAGCAACAGTCTATCAACAGTATCAATCCAAAAACGTTATCACAAGTTTCAAATTAAATTCCTGTTAAAATACATTGAACATACAATATCCAATAACCATAAAAACCTGAACGTCACTAATACTGTAAAACTGTGTAGCAATACAAGACGCAGGCATCAGCAGCCGCTGAGAAGCTACGATGAGTAAACTGGCAACAAATGTGCTTCAGTGTTGAAAAGAAACCGCTTCAGTGACAGGACGTCAGATGGCCGTTCAGCAAAGATCAGATAAAAATATTTGAGAGTTTCGGCCAGGAAATAGGAGTCCATCTGATCTGTGTGGAAAGGGATGTTGATGTTGTTCATTTCTACAGACTCAACATTTTCGAGGAAAGCATAACCGTGATCAACACGTGCATACTGACGTACAGAGTTGAAGATTGCCCAGGCCCATGTACGATACTGCTCTTGGCCCGTAATGTAGAACATATAGAATAAAGACTCGACAGTTTCTGGGCGAAGATAATACTGAGCCTGGCTTCTCTAAACACAAACAAACATGCAAGATGCAGACAAAAATTACAGCACTAAACTTGAAACAAATTAGCTGTTTTTGCAGTGAAGCCGAGTTGAGCTGCGTGACAGACAGACTGACAGACACTGCGATCATTGGTAACAATAGTCTGCATCTCATGCATTCGATGCAGCCTAAACTTCTTTCATTGATGAAAAAAGCATAAAATTTGCTACAAAATACTTTAATATTTCCAACCACACCTTAATTATGTTGCCGCATTACTTTTGGAAGTCAAAAGTCCGAATTTGTTCAAAATTACAGTAGATACGACTTTGAAATCATATCCTGTCACACGTGTGACAAAAGTGAAACATTTACTGTCTCAAGCATTCATAATTTCTCCATATGTACGAAAAATCAAGCACATTGACAGTGATTCTGTGGTCACACTGCAGTGCCAAACTTTCAATGTGGCCTAATGTTTAAATGGTAAAAGAGATATCACATGCTGCATCACTAGTACTTGCAATGTTACAAATAACTCATTTTGGTGATTCTCGTTTCATCACATTATCATAAAATATTTCAACTGTTTGATCACTTCAGTTCTTTGGCGGTAATGAATATTTTTGGTACCACTGAAACTAAGCTGGGTAATACAGCAAAATACCACAGACTGTGCACCAAACAGCATCACTATAATGAAACAGTACAGTCTAATTAGCAGTCAGTGTTTGTAATTAAAGACATAATTGCTAAAACTAATAAAAAAATTGTCACAGATGTCAGTTTTTTCCAACACTACACAGTACACAACACAATGAAAAATAGCAAATTAATGACGAGATGCTGTGAACTGCGACAAAGAATAAAATTTATACTTTAAAAATACTACATATGCAGTACTCAGTAAAAGGAAATTACACGGATGGAGAAATCTTTTCCGTTGTGTGGATCGTCATTCACTGACACAATGTCAGCACTCAGTCCTGTTGCCGTCTGATGGTACAGCTCATAGCACGTTCTTGTCAGGTTAGCAGCTAACACAAGGTGCGTCTTATCAAGGCCGTGTAAGACACCGAGCACGAGCGTCGCAGGCAGGAAGCATGCCAGATGTTCCTAATCACACACAGATATAGTACGAGTCACAAGTTGCAAGCAAATAAGTGACATCCAAACTACTCTCACATACTATGGTTTACTCATGTCAACCCGGCCCTAAGGCTAATCTAACCCTGGCCCTGAACCTACTCCTAACCCTAACAAGTTCTAATGAGTCGACCAGAAGTCGAGTTGACTGCCACCCATTATTACTGTCACTATCACTGTTACTATCACTGCTACTAGTTCCAGCTTCTGTTTTACTTGCTAACTCAAGCCTGAGCTTGTCAAAAACATTCTTTTTAACACTAAAAAATTTTCACGCAACACCATATAAACTATTTTGTGCCAAAAAACTGAACATCTATAAGAGGGAATGGACAAACTTTGCCATCAATATGCTACACGCTGCATGAAATAGCCTTACAATTTACACCTCTAGCAGGCTCCAGTCTTCAAAAATCTTTACTTCTTAAACAACAAAAAATATTTTCACATTTTCACAACTCGTAACTCGAAACAAATTGCAGGCACAAAAATTATTCTGAAATATAGACAATGCACACAACGGCCGGAAACTATAGCATTCATAAAATGAAAATAAACTGCAAGTCGACTCTACATACTCTCTAACTATTAATATTACAATCTTCATCATTATTGCTGCACAATTACCATATCAGAAATGAAGATAGAGCCTTGTAATTTGCCAACAAATGCAAAATTATTGGGATGGGAGTAGTGCAGCAGGCGTTTCTTTATGCCATTGACTGCTGCCAGATAGTCATCCAACATCCTGTAACATTAATGCCAACTGTAGTATATTCATTATATTTTCTTTTAAATAACGAAATCCAGCAACAGTAATTGTTTCATTGTGACAATTTACACTGTGTATCTTTCTGTTACAAATATCAAGTCAATGAAAAAACCTTCTTCATTGAGTCAGTAAGAAAAGAGCTTAATGTCCCACTCGACATGTTACAAGTCATTTCGGGAACAGCTTTTACAGGCCAGATGACCCAAACAACAGTGCCAAAGCATTGAAGAAAGACAATTGGTTGTCAAGATCAGAATTCAATCCCACCATCACCACTCCACCATGCTATTATATAAATGCAAAGCAACTGCCTCTAAGTACAATGTAAGAATCCAAGTGTGATGAAAAAATGGTGGACCTGTAAGCTGCAATGAAAATTGTGCAAGTACAAAATGCTGCACAATACTACAGTAACAAGAGCAGCTCTGTTAATATTCTCTCTATAACTCCAGACCAACATCACTAATCAGAAGAGACCATGTGACAAGTCTGTTAACTCTCCAGTTATCAGTGGTACTCATTTTGCCAACCTTCTGACATTGGCAGGGGAATAGACCCAAGTAACTGCTTGTGTGTATATCCCGTGTCCAAGAACACGGTGTGATTGAGTTATGACAAAAAGTTAAAATTATTTGCCGCTGGCCTTAACACGTGCTATCATGACTCTGCATAAGACTGTCGACTGCATTAACACCTTTGAAAGTCTGTGCTTTGTACCCAACAATCAAATAAACACAATTTTCTTAACCAAATAATCCAATCTTGCACATTAAACTAGAGCAGTGAACACAAGAGTGTAAGAGGTTAACCAGTGTAGAGTTTTTCCAGTCTGTATCCACTGCTTCAGTAAATACTCATAATAGCTGTCAGCACTTGCTCCTACTGATATGGCTGACCCTGCGTGGGACTTTCCTGTTGACAAAGAGATAAAATTTGGCACTAGTCCATCGGTCTTTGGCAGCGAATGAATATGATGAGATATAAAACTGGCTGCTCTCTACACGTGCCAATAATGACAATACCAGACACATACAAAAATTACAACAACAACAAATACGTTAATAGTATTTTGTCACTGTATAATACAAACTTTCTGTTACTGCATACAAAATACAACATTGCAAAAAAACAATCACTATGCCTCTTACAATCTGCAGTGAACCAGCTATTAGTCTTCATTCAATCTGCATTAATAACTGACTGGAAAGTACTCAAGAGTCACAGTGCAACAGCATTTTAGCCAACTTTTTCTGCAACGTTATTTGGTTGCAGACACACATAACAGCTAATCACTTCAGCAATCTCGTTACAGCTAAATCATTATAACCAATCACGTGAACCAGCATTGCGATACAGATGGTATCAATTAAATCCTTTCAGTGAGAGACAAAATCAATGTTTGTTCTCCAGATATTTGATACAGTCTGGCAGTCATTGGCTCTGTGTTACAGTGAATGAATGACGATTTTAAGCAGAGTCACAGCATAAGCCAAACAATCACTGACACGTGTAGTATCTACGTCACAATTAAAATTTTTACTCATTTTGTCAAGCCTTACATTTAAACAATGTTATTTTAGCAGTAGCTCTGCACAAGCTGTGTATTAAAAAGCCGAGACGTACTTCATAAAACGTGATTCTGCTTTGTCGACCGAGATCACGCAGCTCGAGCTGCAGCGAACCAACCTCAGCTATATTTGTGTCACGAAAGTCTGCAGATCGAAACTTAAGATTATGGTGGTTGCACGGCAAGTGACTGCGCCGCATGTCAAAACATGGTTTGAAAACAGCACCAAGTTCCATCTGACAAACCAACCAACACCCTGCGTCAGCAAGTACAACTGCATAATTTTGTTTCTCGGCTATTGGTTAACTGACAATCTGCATTTTGTATTTACTGCTATGAAAAACAACAATGTGTAGAGCTGAGCAAATGTAAAACCATCAGTTCTGAACTTATTCTCTTACTGATATTGGCAAAATAGTGAAATATCATAAGTACTGATAATTTTACAACATATACAATATTGCTACACACAAGAACAAAAACACATCTTAAAGGTGACTAAATGGAGCATCACCAAAACAGATTGTTGCAAGAACAACAAATGCATATATAATAACACAAATTAAAAGCAGGTTGGCAAAAGTTACTGACATAAGCAAAGGCAAACCACCAGCATGCTTGTTTTGCTACCGTGATTCATGACCTTAATGCTAAAACTGACCTAGACGTTCTGAAGATGTAGACGTACCTGTATACTGTAAACAAAATTTCTAGGCCAAAGGACAGGAACACAGTCAAGCAGATTACCATGCCATTCCACAGGACGGTGGTAAAAATACACTACTTTTACAAGTACAGAACTAACAAGCCACCCACGAGCAGTGATCGCTCAGCTAGCTGTGTCGATTAAAGGTGGCCGAGTCGACACAGTGGCTCGCGAGTCACTGACACATGGCTGTGCATATGACACAGTGCCGTCACAGAAGTCGGTCAATTACGCACTCATTAAGTGTGTGACTAAGTTTTCGATTTGTTGACTGGTCAGGTTAACAGACACACATACAGACATACACAGAGATGCCATACGAACAGTTTTTGTATATATAAGCTCAGCCAGCTGAGTTAAAAGTTAAATCAAATGAATATAAACAAACTAACAAATAAAAAGTTCACCTGCTAAATGCCACACAATAATCTGTTCAATGCCACATATGACACAACCTTTGTCATTCAAAAACCAGTAACAGGTGCTGTAAAATTAACACATTTCACTCACTGCTTTGTCCAGAAAGACACGATCGTGGCTAAGATGATAAGCACTAAGAAGTCCTCCAAGTACACGGATTGTTATCTCAAATGTTGACACATAAGCATCACGAGTAAATGACAAATTATGAGCAACCCATTCTCGTGCAATCTGAAACTCTATCACAATCAACCATAAAATCTGTTTCCACAAGACCAGCCAAAATACATCATTTGTTGGCAAATTTATCTTTGTCACAATACAGTATGAAAACTAGAAAATGCGGAAATTAAGATGTATTGCCACTTATAGCTGCTAGCTTGGGGCACCCCCAAAACATCCGCCATAATAAATAGCAGTGTACGGCAACATGACATGTTTTATTCACGACAACCGTTCGTATTGACTGAATTCACGCCAGCAAGCATCAACAACCACAACCTCAATTCCAGATGGCAAGACCGACTCCACTGACAAGGCCAACAAACTGTCATCAACATAGCCATGTGTCATCAACACACACACGTGCTCATGTGCCATGATGCTATTATGCTACTATTACTTATTTAGCTCGTGATGGATCTCGTTTTTGTATCATGACCTTGACCTTTGACCTCATGACCTTCAACGTTTGTAGTGCATCAGCTGTCACGTGACCAAACCATGCACACGTCGACAGACCCTAAAACTTTCTTTACGCCATAACCACCATAATTGCTATCCCAAAATTTAAAGACAGGTCACGTGACTTAGGTTTCGCCCTTTGACCTAGTTATGTAGTTGGAGACGGTACTCTTTGTAGGGAGTATGTGCACAAAATTTGAAGTTTCTATATATATATATATATTATTACATTTATTCTAGCTCTATTGCAAAGTTGCGTTTTGTCAACTGTTGTACTAATAAACGCATATGAATGAGTTATAGCTATAGCGATTTAACCATTTAACACTTTGGGCCCTCTTTGCGCCAACTGATCTCAGAGTTGGGGAGACCCACCCCCATCAGCTTGGAACCATGAGGTACTGCCACCATCAGTCCTTGACAAGTTTTGTTAGATTTCCGAAAAAGTCCTCCAGTTCGAAATGGCGGCACTCCAAATACGAGTGCTATTGAAACTTGGGTCAAAATTTGGCCCCCTGGTAAAAAATGGGGGAGGGGTGGGGGAATTTCTGTCGCTTTTATGGAGAAGTTAGAGGGCTGTTCTCCATCTATATGTTCTGGTGGCAAAAAAATAATAAATAATAATAAGACACGAGCAAAATATAAGGCCTTGCTTCGCACGGCCTAAAAAGAAGAACCATTGGTAAAATATACAGCCTCCAGTAAAGTTTTGCTGGCAGCTAAATTGCAATCATTTTCCAGTGCATTCAATGTTGATATTCAACCGTAATATAACTTGTTAAAGCTCTCAATTATTTTAAGCATTATCGTAACATACATTCCGATCAAGTCCCAGCAACTTCCGACCAGTAGTTTTTGAGTTGCATGCTACCACTTTTTTTGCTCACGTGACCTTGACCTTGGAGCCATGAACCGTAACCTAGATATTTTGAAGATGTATCTCCAAACTGATAATGAAGTTGATAGGTCAATCCATTCGAAAGGTATTACCTAAATTAGAAAAATACAAAAATAGCTCAAGGCCAACGGTCAAAGTCAAATGTTATCAACTTCCAAACACTTGTAGCATTCACCATGAGAAATATTCCTACCAAGTTACATCAATTTCCAACCAGTAGTTTCCGAGATTTTCTGCAGACAGACAGTCTCACAGACAGATGCTGCCAAAAACATTACCTGCTCACAGCATAGTTGGCGCGCAAGTAAACCGTGACACATTCTAATTCTAAAACTAGAAAATGTGGTAATTACCGTTGCCCAATCATCTGCACAGAACAAATGTATTTCGAGGTTTCGAAAAATTTCACCATTTAAAGTGGTACCATCCAATCAGGTTTGGGTGGAAAAAAGGTTCAAAATGGCTCAAAATTTTGTGTTTTTTAAACCACTGTAAAATGTAGGGGTCAGATCTGTCAGATATCTAAACGGAAAACAAAAGTTACACTGGAAACTGATCGCATGATGCAAGAATGACGAAGATCCATCCAGCAAGTGCGGAGATATGGGCCTCTACGATAAAATCAAAACAAACAGCCTTTCGCTTCACAGCGGCGCAAGGCTGAATGAAAAAAATAAAACTTGCTTTCATTACTGTTTCGTATTTTTGGTGCATTTCGCATTGGAATTTGTATACATTTTCAAAAGACAGATTAAGCCAGTCACTGGTCTTTAATCACCAATTTACTCTTCGGCTATCCTGCCCTTAAGACAGCCCTCATTATGCTCGATGACGCTAGCCACGACCGTTCGCTGCCCCTCGTCTAAGCAACAATGTGCAAACAAATTATCTAATGCCATCGTCACCCCACACTTTACATGTTTACCCCACACTATTTTCCCCCACACTGAACGTCCAGCATTTTACACACTGGCACTTCCCTGCACTCTGCATCCCGCATTTTACACGTACCCAATAAGAAGAACATGGAGTACTACTGCACACTATGACATGGCATAAGAAAGCACAGACATGCTAGCCAACTGAGTTACTGCATAGTAAATCTTGAATAAATCATTTATAGCATAGTAATTCAGTAATACTTCAGAGAACACAGCTTATTATTGCAGAATTTACTGTAAAAGCATAACAAAATGCACTATAGATAATAATAACATGAAAAAAATAAAAAGTGTATCTAAAATGAAATTCCTGTTCTTCATAAAAAGTTCTCACAGCAAGAATCACAAACCAGAAAAGACAGATTTCCCATGATGCATTACCTTCATGCAAGCCCATGATGTACAGAGTATCAAGGGAGTCTACAATAGTCAAACCAACACCCATAAAATCTGTCCAGCCACACGAAATAGGTTTGAGTTCATCACGTCCCCAAGCACATTTTTTGTAGCCATTCCATGCGTGAAGAAACTCATCAACAATAGCCTTCTGTCTGACATTTTCAGGGCCTAGAAATATATACAGAACACACAAAGAATCCGGCAAACACACTAAATTAAAGCAATACATTCATTTTCAACTAAGATTTCTAAACAGATACTTTTCTTGATAGACAGCTAGCAGTTTGTTCCAGCACTTTGCAATGAACTGGTTAACTCCCATCACAAAGCCAAATCAAAATTGGCCAAAGCTGGCAGATGCACTGCCCCAATAATGTAATGGGAAAATCAATTAGCTCATTAGTCAATCCAGCAAGTGAACAGTCAGTTATATATTCAGCTTTCCACACATCAAGTCATCAACCTCTTCATGTGCTCAATGCAACATTCATTTCATTGCTAAATACACAGATAGCTCACCTAAGCAGTATGTCATTGACGGCCTAAACAAAGTTAATAGGTAATAAGCAATGACAGTAACAGAACAGTGAAAAACATAATTAACCATGTTTACAACTGTTTAATATCTAACTCCTTTATCAGTAATGCTCAGCAATTTCAATCTGAAAAAAGTTCGTACAAACCTTTGAACATTAACACTGTACCATTATCACTGCTGTTTGCCATCTACAATAATAACAAATTATTTGAAATTAATTAGACTAAAGTAAAAGTAATATATAAGCAGAATGTACTGCATATTACTATTAAGATTCTCACAGTCAGTGGTGTACAAATAAAGCATCCAACTAGAAGCTGGTCACCGGGAAGCTTGGCGTCCGCTTGACCTCAGCCAATAATAACATGTGATGTCAGGGGGCATGGCTTATTACAGATAGACAGACAGACAGAAGGAGAGACATCACAACCAGGTTACATATTGTGTCTTTCGCCTTTACAGGCGGCGAATGCAAAAATGCCACTATGTCACCAAGTATACCTGTTACCTGTCTCAGTTCTAAGTATCTGCTTAACATAATGGTTTAAAGGCAATATTAGTCAATAGTCAAATCATGCATAAGTATAATACATCCTCTCAAGTCAGTTCTTTTTCACCTGTCATTTCCTACTGCATCCAAATCTCATATTTAAGTACCTAAATAAGCTACAATAAACCTGCAGTTTGCATCTTATCAGTAAAGACTTTGTGGTAACCATAACCATTGTTTTTCGTAACTAGTTTCTGGTGTACCTCAAAGTTAAATATTCACTGGACTTCACAAAGATGCTGGCTTACAGAGTTATCACAACTATCTGAAACTATCCATGTCTTTGGCCACTAGCAATGCCTGACAAGCCAATTCCTTTCACCAACATTATACCACTGTGGGCAAAACGGCTATTTATAACACAGACATGGCTACAGAAAATATAAAATATCATACAAAATTCAAGCCTGATTTGCTGTTTACAAGCAATGGCACATAATACCAGTCACTGCAAAGTGAGTGAGTGAGCAGAGGTTTAACGTCCCACTCGACCCTTTAATAGTCATTTTGGGGGCGATTTTTACAGGCCAGATGACCCAACCAACAGCGTCAAAGCATTGAAGGAAGCCAGGTGGCCACGGAGATAGGCTTCAGTCCCACCAGAACCACTCCACTGTGTTACAATATGAACTAGGCTAACTGTAGGCAACCGCCTCTAGACTAATCACAGCGTAAGGGTCCCAGTGTGACAAAAACCCAATCT
>Ga0126335_1001325_pt1 | contig 13727 bp, 4 predicted proteins | sample OlaspJWI45metaG_FD_108409 | JGI IMG/M metagenome (GOLD analysis project Ga0126335, IMG submission 108409) | Marine gutless worms symbiont microbial communities from Oahu, Hawaii - Olavius sp. 1 OAHU.JWI-45 metaG | ecosystem: Host-associated > Annelida > Digestive system > Unclassified | place... | reverse complement strand
GATCTGACTGATCAGAACTGTGCTGCTCGTTTGACGCGTTCTCGGCTGTTGCTGAAGAAGTTTCCCAAGTCTGCTGTTGATTTTATTTTCTTTACAGACGAGAAAGTCTTTACAGTCGCTTCTTTAGCTATAGGTCTAGATATCAGAGCCACCTCTGATATCTAACCGGCTCTTTTCAGAGCCACCCAAAACTTTCAGAAAAAGACACAGTGCCTTCGCGTACACGTAGGATTGTTAGTAAAATTAAATAATTAAATCAAATAATATTTGAGGACGACTATATGCGTTTTATAGCGCGGAGTTTCTTTCTATGTGCCAAATGTTGCCCGTTTTGATGCAGGCACGTTGAAGTTACAGCGAATGATAAAGTGGGACGTTTTTTGGGACACGGTGTAGATAATATTGAGCCGCTGTTCGACTTTTGACCGCTGCACTTTCGTGCAGCTAGCTGTGTACATGCACAACCCCTTGCCCAGTGAGGCGTGACGGTCTGAACAACTAACAACTGCAGCGCAATATCCTCCACGGGGCAGACTCTTTACTCACTGTTGTGGTGCCTATAGGCCAGTACAGCCTTCCAACCCCCTAGGGTCGATAAATGCGACCAAGCTTCGGCTGAGAAGGCAAAGACAGGTTTGGTTCATTCACTTCGTGGACAAACGGGGGGGGGGGTGCGCAGGTAAAACTGTGAGATCCCTTGACAACGCGTGCTCACTGCTTCCGGATGAGTGTCCATCCCCGATATGGCCTATAATGTGTCGAGTGGAACGTTTAGTCTTCACTCACTCACTCACTCACTCAGTCGCTACAGACATTGTCACAGTGCACCCCAGGCACATCGTAGAAGGGTACGTGTATAGTAAATATGTACCAGAAACATGGAACCAGTCGTAAAAAAGCTGGGAAAAGGTCGTGAATTAGAACAAGGCTGCAGCATGGAACGTTGCGTTGTACTACTACCACAACTAATTAATTTAACGTATCATAATCCAGACTCTAAAGTATCAATATTCATGTACTAATGTCCGTACCTGGCAGAGAGTCGACGGAGGCGATGATCGGTGTCAAGTAGAGCGCGACGAAGTTCAACAGAGCGTGACCGCTGACTGACATCATTGTAACTGATGTCGCAGTCATCAGCTCAGCATGCGATCAGTCTCGTGGCATTACGACGTACGATACGATAGTCGTACAACTAGTCGCGGGTCGTCACAGGACTCAGCAATCATTGCGAGTGTGAGAGTGTAGTGTGTGCTCTGTCGCTGCGTTCAGCAGCCAGCTCGCTGCAGCCGAGGCGCCGCGGCGTTAACGCTTTGGCAGCAATGTCGGATTTCAGATTTCGGATCTCGATCCGGCGCTCCTGCAGTTTCACTACCTCAGATAAGAAGTAGGCTACTGGTTTATCGATAGAGTTAGACTTTAGGGTTTAGGGTTAGGATACGTGGTAAGTAGCCTACATTCTATGTGAGGTCGTGAAACTCCAGGATCTCCATTTCAGCCGTTTTGCACAGCGAAGTAACACGAAAATTTGTCTCCAGCTTCTGGGAAATCCCCATAGGGGTTCTACCCCTGGATCCCTGGTTGTTCCCTAAGGCAAATTATTGGCTGGACTGGCCAACCGCGTGATTCTTGCGTGTGATTGTGCGGTACTATATGTGAAATTCAAATGTCAGGCGGTTAGTATGCATTCGACACTTTAGCTGATTCGCGTCTCGGCGAGCAAGCAGGTAGGGTATATACTCGCGCCAGAATGCATGCGAGCGCTCGACCTTGAAGCAATCGGTCAATTCTTCCAATCTGTGATATTATCGATGCCATAGCCGGTATGAGGCAATGGAGGAGGCCTGCTTTGTCTGGCGGACCACACGCAATATGGCAATGAGTGTGCCAGTCGACTGCGCCGCATATGACATCGTTTGGCTTATAACGCACAGATGTCACCACGAACGGCGAAGCGGCGGCTCCCTCCGTAGTGCCGCGGAAAACACTTACGATATGGCCAGGATTGCATAAACAGATGCAAATTAATACATTAAACAACAGTCTCTACGCTTTCCAACCAGTACAGCGTGCCACATAAGTCAGGAAAAAAACAAGTAATTATAAAAACTGCATGTATTGTATATTTGTAGGGTTCAGGACTCCGGGTCGAAGAAGCTCAATGACGTCTTTCCTGCACAAGACTGGAGACGCCCACCTGGCCGACCACGTCGAACATGGCTCCAGCAAGTTGAAGAAGACCCGGGGCAACCAGCAAGCTCAGCCAAATTATGACTATGGATCAGTCAACGTAGAGGTCGCTACAGCCCTCAGCCTGTCACGTGCATGCAGCGAGTGAGTGCAAAGATGTACGTTTTCAATAATAATTGCATAGCACTGATATATGTATATTTTGTAATTATATTTATTTATTGCACTGACTTATCAGGAACAGTGCACTGGTCAGTGGAGAGTGATCACTTTTTAACTGTTTCCTAATATTCAACGCCTTGATTATTTTCCAAAAATAGTCTAGAACAACAATAATCAGATATTATCTCGGACAAGAAATCTGTTTAAAGAAGCGACTCGCCTGAGAGAGCTTTATAAGCCATCAGATTAGTAAGAAACCAAACACAAGTTGAACGTATCATTTTACGTCTATAATAACTTTGCTATAGAAGCAAATATTCGTCCGGGCCGGGCAGAGCGCGCCGTAATGACGGCTGTCCATTATCGATACGCGACAAGCAAGCCAAATTGATGGCTGCCCGTTCTGCCGCTCCCTGCTCAGTTAATTGCTTTTCACAACCGCCCAAGACTGCACTGTCACAGATAAGCGCAAGACATATGCATCGGCGCTATCGCCGACAAAACGGCATCATTAATAGCTTGCCACGATATCTTGATTAGTGCGCAACCGGCCCCTCTAGGGTTGGGCTGTTTCGCTGAAAAAATCGATAATGTTTAATTCGATTAATCAAAGACATGATGCGATATGTTTGAAGCGGCATAAGAAGACGTAGACTTATGCCATATAATACTGTACGATACGATTTTGCAAGAAACACTGTACTGGCAGATTCAGTCAATCTTTTATCCCTTATTTTGTATCATTATTTCGGTAACTTCGATATTTCATATCATTTTAAAGTTTTAATCCTCTGTTAGCTGTAGTTTAAATGTATAGTAGTTTCATTTCATTTTTGTATACCGGTATTATGCTTTTAGAATGTTTGTGTACTTTAATATAATCCATCATTTTGGTGCAACACGTTATAAACCGTTCTTGTTCTGATTATGACATTGTAAAGTGCATAGACAGACAAATGGAGTGTATGACAGATAACGACAAATTCACGTCTTTCACGAAGCGTATCCAATGATGGAATTGGCATGTCCGGATAGGGAGGTGGGTTATACATTTGCTGGTCGTACATCAAAAGCTGCAGCACACATACTAAACTATGATTATTTCTACACGATCGTTGCAATAGGCATGGCCTACGCCATACTGTAGCAGCTTGTGGAGGTAACGTAAATAACATGATTCCTGCGCTTGAGTTTGGTTTTCAAAGTTTTCAGCAAGTGCTCGGATCGTCTATATACTGATCTGTTTGTTTATAGATGACTGAGGCATCAGTTAGGTTTTTATACCACAGTCAACTGTCAACGCTGAGGCCGGCTCTAAGTCTTGGCTCACTGCGTGATCCGGTGTGTGCAAGGGTAATATGAGCAGTAAGTGTTGCAATAGTGCGTGTATGAGTAATAGGAAGGGCCTGGAAAAACCTTGTAACTATTAAGCTGCCCAGCTTCAGCGGCAGGTTCTCGGGAACATGCTCGTATCGTGTAGCTCCATCATCCACCCGCTCTACATTCTAAACGTTTCTATAATCGATGAACATCGACTAAATGTAAGAGCAGCCCATCTCCAAAGCGTCATCGACCTTCAATATTAGTTCGACTGTCCGACTGCGCCTGTGTGGGCCATATGTAAAATGCGAAAGTGCGAAAATGACAACGCATAACATGCGTAAAGTTAGGGTTATAGGGTTAGTGGTAGGATTAGAATTATCGTTAGGGCACTTTCGCATTGCATACCTTCCCTCCTGCTTGGCAATACTGTGACGCAGCGTGTGGTCATACGAAACGTGACGTCTGCGAAATTGCTATATAGCTGCGTACGTCCGACTAAACGCCAAGTTGCTAGCTACTGCATTGGCTCAGGACAAACCAACATATCTCTGAGTATACAAACAGGAGTTGCTATACCAAACTCGAATTATCAATGACGAGCTACTGCTTAGACAGGCAGTACGTTTTAACTGCATCCGCTAGGTGGTTCTATGCTAGTACTTACTACTGTTAGTGACTATTACCAACTGAAATGTATTATCTCGCACCGCTTCGCAGATACGGCGGAGTATTGGGTTACATTTTCAGTTTTGACAGTGGGGTGCCTCTCTTGAACGCACTCGTTCGGGGAGTATACACCCCGGCGAATATCACCATGCGTCATATATCCCCCAAAACTAGTGTCTTTGGGCTACATTGCTGCTGCAGACAGTAGGTTCTGGCTTCAACCAATATGACGTGATTGGCTCTGAAACCTACCCCTTTCGGCGAAAAACGCCACAAAATGGCTATAAAGGTCATTCAAGGTCACATATTTCGGTACCGATTGAAATCTTGTATGCGACTTCCTATTAGTGAATCATACAAACTTGCATCGTTTTTTGAGATATCGCGAATTATTGAACGGACGGACGGAGACTTGGCGGACGGATGGACGCCGCACACACGCTATAAGACGAATGTAGGCTGCCGTACTACAGCAAGCTCGTACTGCCAGTATATAACATGTTTGTGGGTTTGTAGCCTACTGCGATCGCTCATCTCGGCGTCTCCCAGTCAATGTGTGTGCTATGTATAATTTATAATATGCAACAATTAATGAATTTTATTTTTGTTTTAAAATACACCTTCAAGCCTAAAACGTTGTCAGCTTATGCGGGGATCCGTGGTTTCGTGGAGTCGATCCTGAAAATGTTTGAAGGCACAGTATGGTCACTGATGTGGTCAGTTGTACGTGGCTGGACATTGGCGTCAGTAACGGCGTAACTCGATGACTTGGACACTTACAGGCAGACAGACAGAATGCGATGCAGGGCCCACAGTGGGGCAGTATAGTGGCTCGTATCAGACTCAACTATCTATCGAATGGATCATGGCTTGCCGTCCAGCCGGCTGCCACGTTCATCTATCCATCAAGACCTGCAGCAGCAGTCGCCACTGTACAGTGTATGTAGCGTCCCTCTTTCTATCTCTGTCGTTCACGATAGCAACGCCTTCTCTTGTCTGCTGTTGGCTGGCCCCCAGAATTGCGGAAAGCTATAGCCACTATGCGTCCGTCCGTCCGTGTGTCACATGTACGCAAATATCTTCAAAGCTGAGCGAGATAGAACATACGGTTAGTGCTAAATACGAATAGAAAATCGTTTTTTTTCTGACTGGAAGTATATTTCCGCCATATTAGCATCGGTTTACAGTCAACTCGTCCCCAAGATTAACCCACTTCTACAGGCCTTAACCCTATGCCCTAACCCGAAATCTTACCTAATCTTTACTCCAACCCTCGCCCTAATCATAACCCTAACACAAACCCTAACCTTAACCCAAACCCTAACGAGTTGACTGTCAACCTTGGTGTTACTGATGGTTGACTTTTGAGACAGTGACTGCTGCTGCAGGTCTTGACAGATAGATGAATGTGACAGCGGTATATAGGCGGGGCACTGCGGTAAGTGTCGTTTCGGAGAGCCCCCTCCTACCGCGGAGGTTTGGGTATCGTGACCACCCGGTAACTGTTTGTAACCCATGTTTGAATTTGTAATTTTTAAAAATCCTTATTGAAATGCCTTCTTGTTTCAGAAAATGGGGCAGAAATGCAAACCCTCTGATCGCCCGCCATGGAACATCCGTGGTTCTGTGGGTGACGCGGTGGCGCGGTGGTTAGCGTTCTGGCTCGCGACTCAAGACGTCATAAGTTCGACGCTTGGTTCCCCGCTTCGAGTAGCAGCTGTGGGCTAGCTGCATTTACCCGTTTGACAAATGAGGCGTGACGGTTTGAACAGCTAACAACTGCGATATCTGCCACGTAACGGTCCTGGGCAGACTGTTTGCTCACTGTTGTAGTGCATATGCGAACCTGTTGGAAGGTCGTGTGACACACGAGGCATGTGACACACGACCTTCCAACAAACCCAGCCTTCCATCCCTCAGGGATCGGTAAATGAGGATTGGGCTGGGAAAGCAAAGGCGCAAACAATGCGTGCCGTACCTGAGCGGTTCTGTAGCGAGGTTCCCTCATTACAAGGGCACTGTCTCAAGTGCCGGAACTTTTTACTTCCAGCGACTTCATGTAGAAAACGCCATATTGTACAGCAACGGCAGGTGGAGAGTCGCGGGCTAGTTCGATAGTCGTCCGGCCACCATTGAACAGCCGCGCCGCACCGCACGACTTAATTATCAACACCGAACTGAAGTGAGAGCACAGCGAACACCGGCATCACTGCACCGCAGATCGACTACTGAGATACTCGGGAGATAGATTAGCATTTAAATTGCTACGAACAGATAAGTCAACGAACAACGCACCGACGCTGCGTTGTCCGTTACCCGTAGTATACTTAGAAAAGAGTACTGATCGGTCAATTCGCAGACAAGTTACAAGGAGCTCAGCTATCGCTGACGAACCGCTAACGCTTGTGCACGCCGATGTTAAGATATCGTTGACACAAACGCTACGAAGCACAGCCCTGCCCTCTGGTGAATGACTGCGATTTATTGGCCGGTTTTTCCGACTTTTGTCTACCCCCTGCCATTTGAAGGAGATAAGTCGTATGGCCACAATACATCAACGTGGCAGACAGACAGCCACGTCGCCACAGCAAATGCATCTGGCGACAAAAAAACGAATGCAATACTGAAAAAGTACATTCAGATAGAGGCTGACCTTCTGATCGCGTCGAATCCACGATCAGAAGGTCGCCGTTCGAGTCTCGGCCGGGTATCGCTGCGCAGCGCTGCGTAGTAACCTTGGGCAAGTTATTTACACCGATGTTTCTGTCACCAAGCAGTATAATTTGGGAAGTAAACAGACACAGCACGCGATGCACTAGCCCCGTATACGTGATCTCGCAGTGTACTGGTTTCTGGCTGCAGGGCTACTGAAGCAAAGATCAGTGCCGACCAGTGGCCAGTTTGGTTCGGAAAAGATTTTTTATTTTGCATTCAGATACGTTATTCTCCATCACTTCAACATAATATCTCTCAAATTTGCAGTTTAAAAATCAAATAAAGACATTTGCCACTGCTGTTTCATTCATATCATTCACTACAGGTTAACAAGTGGACAAAGTAATTTGGCAAAGGCCGTATCGAATCCTTTCCCTCTCGCCGTGGAGACCGAAACCCCCATCTAATACTATGCTTCTTGGGTTCCCAGAAGTCTCGACTCCAAACAGGACGTCGATCCGTCCAACCGTTTCGCACAGCCCACTCTCATGACAGACTGACGGTCTAACTGACAGACACCGGAATCATCGATCGCAGTAGTTCGCATCTCATACATTCGATGCGGCTTAAAATGCGATAAAGTGAAAAAGAACAAAATTATAGTCCACGCGCTTAGTCACGCTGTTTACCCGAACATGTTGATAGAGTTTGCAGTTTTACTTACAATTGCACTGGCTTTTCTAGGTCTAGGTCTAAGCCGTTTTATAAAATGTGAAATTCGTATTCCGATTACATCGGAAACACGGTCTGAAGCAAAACGAGTGAAAGCGGCAGTGGTAACTTTAGAGACGTTGTAATGCAGGCGATGTGTGAATCGCGTGATCACGTCTCGGTATGGTCATACGGCGACGTAGAGACACGCACGTGTCAGATTCATAAATAAAACTCGGAGTCGGTCTCGCTGCGTCGATTATGATGTCTGCCTTATAAACTTCGAATTTTTTGCGTCGAAAGAACTTACAGTGTATGGGAGAACCACATTGCAATATGTGCTTCGACTTCTTTCATCATTGTCCATTAAGCCGCTATGCTCAAAAACTGGCTCTAATAATACCACGTAGACGTGAATTTCACCCTCGAATAGGCCCATGACTTAACGCCACTGCTTCACGGCATTTTCCTTGTTTTTGTCACTTTCCTAAATATCTTGCCCGTTCGTCGTCATCGTCGTCAATTCCATTATCTATCACTCTTTTGCTCTCTCACTTAGTTTCTAGTCTTAAGTAATGACTTAACTTTTTCAATAGTTCGTAATTCACAGTTATAGCTACAGTATGGGCCTTGCTGCCTGAAATAAAATGGATGATGATGATGATGATGATATAATTCGTGGTGTTCACGCGCTGTGTGCACTGCTGCGGGCCGCGTCGTGCCTACAAGCCTAGTGACGAGTCTCTCCCTCATGATGTCGTCGTCGTCGAGTATACATCTGCCGCATCACTACACAGAACACAGCTGGCCCCGCGACTGCCGCTACTCTATCGTCTAGTGATGTGCCGTCTCGAAATACAGCAGTTCACACGGTGCTTCACTCGACAGCGTCGCCTGAGGAGCTAGGCAGCGTGACTGTGGCATTTCGTTGGTTGGGAAGATTCGGTCGCACGGCCGAGCTGGCGGGTTTACGGTTACGGTTAGGCTTATAATTTTACTAGGGTCAGTTGTAGCGGTTGTTGTCAACGTATCTTTCGGACCAGTGACCTGTCGGACTAGTGACACCTTACAAGTAACCGCTAGGCCCTTAGTATTAGAGAGATTCGTGTAAGATATGTTCATCGTTCACATGTGAGACTCATGACGATGCGACACGCTGTTTTATTTTACTCGCATTCTGCTGCGCTGCTGCCTCGTGCAGGCGAAATTATTTACAAGTACGAATTCAGGTTTTGGGACTTCGATATCAGCGACCACTCACTATATGTGTCGCAGACTAAGCTGGCGTTGCGTCAGCTTTTGAGCGCACGTTAAACTGTCCCAGTATCCTATTTTGTTATGTGCGTTCTGTATCGAATGCGCGAGATGCGTACTACTGCGATCGATGATCCCGTATCGTCGGCGTCCGTCAGTCAGTCTGTCTGTCTGTCACGCGGGAGACTTTTTCTTACTCATTCGCCAGATGGCGCCACTTATATGTGGCTATTACTACACTACGACTTGCTGAATTTCCAGCAGGACCCCAGCGGTATTTTTGTTTACATTACGGTGTCGGTAATAGCGCGATACTTGGACGATTTTGAGTCGTCGCGTCACTAATAGTCAGGTCGCGTCGTGCCAGCTGCTGATGCTGTGGTGCTGATAATTAGAATGAATGAACTACATAGATCGGCGTTAGCGTGTCTACAGCAGCGCACGCACGGTGGTCCAAGGTGCCCTGCTCGCCGCTAAAGATTCCGCGTCTCTCTCTCTCTTTCTGCCCCGCAGCAGACCGTCATAGTGCATCAGAGTTCTCTCGCCGGACACCCTCCTCTATTCACTCAAGTACAACTCGTTAAGTCGCGTCATCCCGTGTGGATTCCACTCCGGTGTTGTAAGACTAGATCCACTCCGTTTCCTCGCCGAATGTTGTAATAGGCGAATAAACCAGAGTGTTGTCTGGCGCGCTCTTGTTTTGTCGGTTTGTCTACTACTGGTTATTTGTGCTTGAGACTCGTCTGCCGGTGTAGCCAATTTTAATCGATGGTTGAACTAGAAAACAATTCAATGTTAGTGCAACCTCGTGGAGTCGTGGTCGCAAAAAATAAACAAGAAAGTTAGAAAACACCAAGCAAACAAATTTACGGTAGCTTAGTTTACGACATTTTCCAACAGTTTCTCCAACTTTTTGTAAAGTCAACCTTTTCATTAAACCTCATCTAAAGCTATTTCTAGCGTTCTCGAATATGATTTAATTGTAATGTATTTCAGTTCGTTAAGGGAACCGTACGTCCGTAACGAACACAACGCGTGATGGTAAATACACACCGCACCTTTCTTATCTAGTCAACTGCATTAGCCAGAAATCTAACCTCTCCGTAACGCTTGGCGATTGCATGGTGCCCAACTTCTCGCTTTACTGAAATCGACATTCTCTCTCCATGCCATCTTTCAGTGTCACGTGTCTGCTTAGACTTTCTGCACAGCACCATAGTTAAATTGTATTGACAATCTTCCCTACGTTTTCGCACTGCGTGCAGGGGCCTAGCCGTAGAGCCGGCCTCAGCGCTGGCTGCGGCTAAGAATGAACCCAGCTAATGCCTCAGCCACCCAGACAGCAGAACGTATCTGTGTATTCAGGCTTAAGACAAATGAACGTATTGACCACAAGCAAGTTAGTTTCGTACATAGATAGTTTACATTAATCAGTCGACTGTCTGAGAGCTTGATCCTCTGTTCAACCCATCACGCAGCACTGGTTCTATCTGTCAATCTACCAACAATCGATTGTCTCTTTACACACCAGTCAGTCGATCACCGTGACTGACCACACCATCGCCTGACGATACGCGTAACCTGGATTTACCTCGACCTTGAATCAGAAACTTGACATTTTACCCCTATCTCATGTGCTTATCGTTGTTAAGCTTCGTTTCCACACGTGCTGCACTCGCCACGCAACGAAACGCGCAGCTATAGTGCAGTGCAGTGCACGTGGAAACGACGCTTTAGTTTTTGTCGTTAATTTTCTACAGAATAAAATCTGCGGTCAGTTTCCAACGTGTATCATATTACTGCAAGCCCCATCTTATAGCGGCAACGATTAAGTAGTAGGCCTAAACCGACACTAACATAAATGCACAACCTCTAGTTTCAAAAGGCCAACAGGTGATGATGGTTAATGGCTAATAATGTTTATTTTATATGCCTGCAATGCAGACGGCTATTAGCCTGTTAGAATTTGTCGTCACAAACTGTGGTGACAATCCGCTATTGTGAAGACGGCGAAATCCCGCAGCTAAGCAGCGAGCGAGCGCGCGTTGCGTCGCGTCGGCCTGTAATCGGCGCAGACGCGTCAGTAAATATTTTCATTAGAAAATAATCGCGGAAAACGCGAAAAGAAGACGGAAAACCGGCGTTGGCTGGCCGGCCGCCGCCGGCGGATCTCATTCATCAGCACGTTTATCGGCGCTGGCGGGTAATTATTTCAGCGACGTAGCAGTGCCGAAACCGCTCGTAAATTAACGTTCTAGCGATACACGACACCGGCTGACGTCGATCGTGGACTCACGGACTCAGTCTCATCGTGATCTGCCAGTGTAAAAGTAGCCGAGTTTCAGGCCGCATGAAATTCTGACTATTTCGATCGATGTTCCCGCAGCGTGGGAGTCTGTCAGTCAGTCTGTCTGTCACGCGACTTCGCTGTGCAAACACGACCAAACAGATCGAGGTCCTGTTTCTAGTGGAGACTCTCGATGACCCGAAAAACATAAAATGAGGGTGGTCCCGATTGCCACTATGGATTCGACGCGGCCTTCGCCAAACAACTTTGGCAACCTGTTATATATTATACGTCCCACTCGACACAGCCACGAGTCTTTCCAGGCTATCGACTGCACAGCTATAGATCTACTGACGGTAATCGAGTAACAAAATGAAGCATATGCACCGAAAATTCAAACAACTGGAAGCTCGTACTAATGAAACGGAGATCGGCGTCGACCACTGGGCCACGTGGCTCGGAAACCACTTCACTTTTACCCTACTACCTATACAGCGTACAGCTGTATACATCTGTAATGTGCTGGGCAATCTCTGAAACAAAATGTCTTCCAAATGTTTCGCTCTTGCAATTTTCATTTCCGGGTTTCACCGTTCACGCATTTAGCATTACACATATTGATCATAAAATACAAAATACAAAGTTGCATTAGTTTATTTGAAATAGGCCTACAGCACAGCATACCGTCAAAACGTTATCTAGCGGACAGAAATGTGTAAAATCCCCGCCCCACACCGCCTCTGTATCTAAGGCGGCCCGACATGCCGCATCAATAACAATCAGATATCCGAACTAAACTGAGAAACACGCACAATTATACAGTCGTTCTTTATACGGCCAGATGCTTACTGCTCTACTTTGTTTTAATGTGGGTTGTCTAGGCAGTTTTTTTCAGTTCTGATTATGGGCTGCATCGAATTCAGGATATGCAGCTTTTTGTGATCGACGATCTCGTAGCGTGGACGCCTGTCACGCGGCGGATTGTGCATAAACAGCTGAACGGATCGACGTTCTGCTTGGGCTGGACACTGTTGGGGATCCAAGAAACATTGTGACGGCGTGACTGAACGACTGACAGATGCCGGGGTCATGGGTCGCGATAGGCCGCATCTCATGCATTCGATGCGGCCTAGAATTATTGGCCAGAAATTAATAATTGATAGGAAAATGTCTCATGGCGACCGCTAGAAGTGATAAGAAGTTGGTGACATTTTGATCTTGAAATTTGGCTTTGAGAGCTATTTTTTTCAATTCAGCTCCCGGAAGAACCAGTAAAGTAGGCCTAATCGGCAATCCTAATACCGGGCGAAGCCCGGTAGGCCGCAGGCCTACGGGCGTAGCCCATAGTAAGATCGCGCGCAAGCGCGCGTACTATTGTATTCTATGTGGTTGGCACTTGCTAACTAGTGTGTAGATTTTACCTGTCACGAAAATCTGTCACGAAACCGTGTCACGTAACGAAAATCTGCCTTTCGCGAAGCGAAAGTCTAAAGGTAAAAGTAAAGGTAAGAGACACTTTATACATGCACACTTTACATAACGACGTTTAACGTCCTCTCATCTCTACGTCGCTTGCAATGAGCTCCGCTCTCCGGGCTTGCGCCCGGAGTTTAGGTTTCCTAATGGGTTATGTAAAATATTGCTGATGAACATATAGGCGTTACTAGTCTATTACTATAGTGATGCCGTCAGCCGGTGTTAGATGGAGCTGGTACGTAGTGCAGTTGAAGTAGACAAAGGCATCGAGTGCAAACAAGAAGATGAATGCATGTGTCCGTTGTGGCGTAATGAAGTCATTCAGGTCAGCGTGCATGGCTGCTGACTTCCGCTGAGATACGTGGCTGAGCCGTGAAGGCGCCTTCATCGCCTCAGACCGTGCTGCGCTGCAGATGCTGAAGCCTGCCGACCCCTCAACTCCGCCAGGAAGCCCCAGGAGGCCTAGGACCCATACGATACTACTCCGTCACACTCGTGTCAATTGCATCTGCCTCTGCCATCAATTGACCGCAGAGTTCAGTGCTCTTAATAAGGTGCCACCTACAATTTTGAATGCTCACACTTTAATGAAGAAAACAGCGGCAGCACTCAAAATTCGTAATAGGCTATAACCCATTAGGAAACCTAAACTCCGGGCGCTAGCCCGAAGAGCGGAGCTCATTAGAAGCGGCTCTTCGCTGAAACCACATTTTTATTTCAGATTTCTAACACTAAAAAAGAAGAATTTGACTAGTATTATTATAAGAAAAAAGATTTACACCTTGGTGGGACTTGAACCCACAGTCTTTGGCTCCGTAGGCGAACGCCTTATGCACTAGGTCACAAGGCCGAAGGTTATTTGTTTGCAAACATTACTTTTTAAATACCACAGATACTCGCGGCCATTATTACAAATTATTATTAAAAATGTCACATTATAGAACAATACATTCAATTTGTCTACTACTTACCTGTCGATTCTGCAGTGCACTAATTACTGTTG
>Ga0126335_1001324_pt1 | contig 13731 bp, 6 predicted proteins | sample OlaspJWI45metaG_FD_108409 | JGI IMG/M metagenome (GOLD analysis project Ga0126335, IMG submission 108409) | Marine gutless worms symbiont microbial communities from Oahu, Hawaii - Olavius sp. 1 OAHU.JWI-45 metaG | ecosystem: Host-associated > Annelida > Digestive system > Unclassified | place... | reverse complement strand
TCTCTATTGTGTATATTACTGTTTATATTTATGTTCTCTGCCAATGTGTATTCTGGTGAATAAAGCTATATATTTCCTCATGGACTGTCCAGAAAACGAAGTAGCCACAACGGTGAAGTCGATCTGTCAACAGAGAGGCATTGACCTATCCACAATCCTACGAAGTTCGACTCTCCTGAGTGAGGTTCACCGTCTATCGGATAGACGACTCTGATCAGCTGCAGCCTGCAAGCAATCGTCACTTCCAGCGGATATATAGGGGTCCTTTACAACAATACTACAACGATCAAACCGACGCCGACAGCCTCAGTTACTATAAAGCGTCTTTAAACAACCCTTCTCACTCACAGTGATAGACCTACGGATAAATATTTTCGGGTAAACTTTGAGTTTATGGAAAAAAGCCTATGGAGACGCGTTTTCTTCACATAGCGACCACGCATGTGGTTCTCGATCTATACCAAACTATTTATACACAACTAGTAGGCAATACCTTCACGATCTTCTCTGCTTAAAAATATCCATAACCGGCTTGTTTTGGTAAAGTTATCCTAAAAATCGTAGGAGTCCGTTTTTTTGTGAGCGTGCGTGATTAGTTTGACTTTTACGTTTATGTGCATGCCTGTTTCTAGCTTATTATTTACAGATTTGTTACCAAGACCTTATTTTTAGGCTGCATCGAATGAGCCTGCATCGAATGCATGAGATGCAGACTATTCAATGTTACCGATGTTCGCGGTCTGTCTGTCTGTCTGTCACGCGGCTTAAATCGGCGGTGGCGCGTGCAGTGTACGCCGCGTGCCGTGTGCGCGGGGTCATTCAGTGCAGCCTTTGTCAAATTACTTCGACCACTTGTTTTTATAAAAGTCTCGAAACAGCCTGCCTGAGTGACATTGATAGGTGTGGTTACTTACTGGATCTGCAGGACCTCTAGTGACGCCTAGCGGCTGAATAATAAATAAAATAATAAATAAATGAAATAAATAAATAAATGAATGCTTGGTGATTTTGATTGTTAAGCTATGGTAATAGTGTGATTGTTTTCTGCGTAGATTCAAATAACGCAGTTTATAAACTCGTATTATTGTATATTGTCGCGGGACTCCTAGGGCATCGCACCACACTGCATCAATATTGTTTAGGGTTAGGTTAGGGTTTAGGGGTAGGGTTAGGGTTTGAGTTACGTCGCGGTGTGGTGCGAAACCCTAGGAGACCCGATTGTCGCAACGTTTTTCTTATACTTTTGAGTCCATAAATGTGAACTGGTAAAATGCGGGGGACGAGTGGATGGAGAAAAGGGGACTAAGCAAAATTTGATTATATAGACGATTTTATAATACAGTAATAGCAATCTAACCTTAGAAAAGCATATACACACTACTGTTAATTAAAAAATTTCTGGGGAGGGGGCAAGTCCCCTCCCCCATTACTTTAATGACCAAGAGTGCAAAAGAATACCAAGCAAACGTCATCGTAAGCAAACCGAATAACCAGACTGCGGTCATCCGCGACAAAATAGTTTATTATGTACTATCACCTATTTACACAATAGTGAGAAGGTAGAAAACCGGAAATACATCACCTTACCTCACATAAACATGGCAGCAGTACTGTCATCTGTATTCAATTCAATTTCCTCATCAGACAGTGAAAGAATGAAGCCGAGATTGAACGTTGTCGTTGGTACATCAACCGAAGCAGCAGCCTCGGAAATGAACGAATGACTGCCGGCTACGTCAGCATGAACGGTCGACTCCTCCGCATGAGACGGTAGTTCGCAGTTGTGGCACGAAACCGTTGGTCAGTACACGCCCCCTCCTCAAACCCCTGTTACTTTAATGACAAAAATGCTAGATATTTACCAAATGCACGTTTGCCATAACACATCACTGTTAGAGATGTCCATTTGCAGTAATCGTATTAATTGTAGTGTGATTGGTATTAATGCAATCACAGTAAAATAATAAACCTCGTGTTGAATAAACATGCAAAATGTGAAATAGAAACGAAAAGATTTGATATTGCGCATTAATATAATTAATTGCTTAACCCATAGATGAGAAAGTGACTGGTTCATATTCGTAGTTGAATCGAATGTTATCGCCATTTACCATCACTAGAACGAATGTGTACTTCGAAAGTAGTTCTTTTGCGTAGAGCTACAATAGCACTATTTGTCCCCTAAAGTACACAGTAGGCCGGATCTCATGCTGAAGAGGAATAATGTCCCTTAAAGTTTAAGGGACGCTATTGGTTGTATGCGTGAGTTTGCTTCGGCAGTGGACGATTGGGGGATGCAGTGGTTAGTGATGGTTGTAGCATGTTAGACCATGGTTATTGCTTGGTCCCTTAGTCTACACTCTAGCTAAGTGCGGATTTGTGGATGTTCAAACCTAGGGTTTGTGTTATGGCCATTGGCTGTATTTCACAGATACCTCTACAGTTGGCAGTTTAAAAACATGAGCCGAGTTGGCACCTGATCTGGAAGAAGAAGAAGAAGAAATGTTGATGTAATTTGTTGTGTTTTTGTAGGCTTCACGCATGAGGAAAGAATCTCGATCACAGACAAGAGCTAGTATGGCTAGGCAGCAAACACAGATGGGAAGTTCTGAGACAGTTACAGCTCCTAGAAAACAGTCAAGGAAAGCTGCTGCATTGGTACCTGTTACATATGGCATGCCAGACAAAGACAGCAAGAAGTCAGCCAGTAAAAGTAAAAGTGTCACTTCATCAGTATTTTCAGCATCTTCAGGAAGGTCACGCGAGGTTAAACGAACTAGTGCTGCTGACATTACATCTCGTGATACAGCTGTAATGTATGCTGCAATTCAGCGGCAGCCAGATCCAAATGTGTCCATTTCAGCATCAGAAAAAGTGACTTCTGCACGAAAGGACAAGACTGTTAGTAAAACTCCTGACAAAAAAGTAACAAAAAGTCAGAGGTGGGTTAGAGGTGGCCCGATTGAGTACTCTACGCCTCCTTCAGATCACAGCAATGATAAAACTGTTACTGAAAGTGTTGCTGATCAGCAGAAGTCTAGTGAGGGCACAAAAGGCAAATCTGCATCAATGAAAGCATTAGCATTTGATGGAAGCACTACAGAAACAGCTGTTAAGCACAGATACAAGGACTCAGTTTCTTCTGTTGCAGCGGGAGGAAAGCGTAAGAAAAGTACAGTACAGCAGAGTTCAGTTCCAGAAAGTCAGGATACATCAATATCGAAAGGTGCATCTCGAAAAACTTCAAAGAGCTCTGCTGCTGTCGTAGTAGAACCGGAGCCAGTGAGGACTAAGCGAATGGCTCGATTAAATGCCGAGGCAATTGTGAGCCTGATTTACAAGCATGATGAACCAGCTGTCCATGGTTCAAAATATCGTGACAGTAGCGACAGTGATACAGATAGTTCAGAAATCAGTTCAGAAGATGAATGCACTGCTGTTGTACAGAAAAAGCGAGCTAAAAAATTAACATCACAAGATGATGTACCAGGAACTTCTAAAGAAGAACATACAGAGCCGTCTTCGAACATCAAAGGTGAAGTACACCCGAAAACAAAACGAAGCACTAGTAAGTCAGACAAATCAGCGAAGAGTGCTCAGTCAAAGGTATCATCTAAGAGTTGCAAACAGAAGCCTGTTGAAGCTGTTTCATCTTCCAGTTGGTCTCCACCAAAACGAATGGCCAGTCTGAATGCTCAGGTTTGTTTCTATACCTGCTAGTTGTTAGTTTAATTCAGGTACATTGTAAACTGTTACTGTTTTTAGTTGTGAAATGTATATGGAGAAGTAGATTTTGAATAGCAGTTGCTCTGTGCATTGTGCATTACAGGGACCCTTAACTGGGCTTTGTTCTTGCTAAGAAGAGTGTTTATTCAAACTGCTCCAAGTTAAAAAAATCCTGTTTAACGTATGGGCAGTTTTGAACCATTGAATGGGAAAGTGCACATTTTAAAGTTTGTTTTTTGTTTAGACTTTGAAGATCAAATGCATTAAAATGGAAGACAAAGTGTTGTATTGTTCAATGTGAAGTTGTAGCAGCATTGTGTCGTGTAGCTTTTGTCTGTACATTTTACAATGTCTGGTTGCAGGCAATCATAGCAGCATGCAGTGAGGAGCCACCAAAGAAAAGCAAATCTCCAGTTCATGCATCTGAGTCATTGCAGAGAACTGCAGGACCAGTGCCAGTCAGTGGAGACAGGGCAATGGATGATACAGGCAGAGAAAAGAGTCCCCATTCACACATGCAGCAGTCTGATCTGCATGAAGCTGATCATGCACTAATGATGAAGTCAAGTGCAAAAGGAAACGAACATGATGCAGTGGATCAAGTAGGAAACAACGCTTCACAGACAGTGAAGCCATCTGTAATACCTGGCAGTTCTGACGTGGAGTCGACTAAACGTCCTACAGATGCTGTGATGCAGAGTTCTCTGGTGGAAGCTCGCACTCAAATCTGCGAATCTTACGTGCAGATGCTTGGTCCACCCCCAGTGCCACCATTGATTTCAAGCAGCCGCTCTCCATCTAAGCATCATTCTAGATCAAGCCAGCCTCGTCGACATACCACTCCCGAAGGCTCGGGAATGATCTCATCGTCACCATCAAACTGGCAGAAAGGAGGCACTGTTGAGAATTCTCGAGCAGATGTCGTCGTGTCTCAGTGTCAGGCCGTTGAGTCACAGCCAGTTGGTTTTCCAACGGCAACAAGACTTACAGCAACCGTTGCTCCATCGCCAGTCCGCTTCAACATGCCAATCATAGTGCCACAAGTATCTGCTACAAACTATTATGGCAGTCGTCAAGCTCACCACGCATATTATCCGTACCAGAGTCAGAATGTTTTTACGTATCCCATAGGTGGGTATATGCCATCAGCGAAGCCGTATCAGCCGTCTACGCTAGCATCATGGTCAAACATGCAGGACATGTCCCAGTATTCCTACCAGCCGGTATTGGCGGCAAGCTTATGCCCTCCAGGTGTTGGGCGTGGTGTGCAGCAGTATCCACAGGCATCACATATGCTGAGGTCTTGTTTCACAGCACAACCACAATACCAGAATCTCCAGCCAGCACACACCTCACTTGCACTGTATCCAGCTGCGTTCGGCATTATTGCACCATCAGCAGCTGTCTTGCCCCCGTCACATGTCATTGATGCATCATCACAGAGAGCTTATGAACCGCGAAGCTTTGCTGCTGCTGACAAAGGTAATGTTCAGTCACTGTCAGCCGTTCAGTCAGTGGCTTCAGCAGTTAGGCCATCATCAGTGCCAGCCACCAGGACAAAACACCGTCAGTCTGATACACACATTCAACCTGCACATACTGCATATTCTTCTGCTGCAGCTCATGCAAACCGTGACATTTGTGTACCAGTGACGACTATCACGGCTGACAGAAGAGATGCTAATATTGTTACTGGGTTGACTCCTGTCACAGCTGCTGCAGCTGTCATCCAACCCTATGGCTTCTATGCCAGCTGTCCACCAGCATCATTCAGCATAACAAACTTTGCACCCGGTCAAATACAGTCGTTCCCAGTCGGCAAGTTTTGCAGTGTTATCATTCAATTAAAGTTTAGTTAGAGTTAAAAGTTAAAAACACATGTATAAGTGCATGTATTGTACTGATGTATTGTATCTGATGTATTGTAATCCTAGGATTCAAGGAGCGTAGTTTGTAGAATGGTATTGCTAGTTTACTCTCCATTTGGATGGTGCTATTGTCCCGAGACCATAAAGCCATTACAATCGGCATGAGTTATATTTAGTGGCGTTATGAAACTCTCTCATTTTGTCTACATCTATTTGCAGAATATGGAGTATATGTATTAAGCTGCTCCACTTTGTAAGATTTTAAAGCATTTTATCCAGTCAGAGCATACCAGGACATTGTTAAGACTGATATCTTGTTTTTGTCAAATTTGATTTTTGCATCCATATTTTTGCGAGTTTTTATTTAATTTTGAATAATGACCATGCTTTCACATTTTTACATGTTATTGATGATTCATGAACAAATGTACACTGAGCCGACTTAATTTCTGCATTTTAAGTCATTCACTGAATGAGTTGGTTGAATTGTTGTATGGTTATTTTTGTAGGCTGCTACCAGCCTGCTGGGCCGTTGATTCCAATGTCACCTGGATGGGACCCACAAAAGGTCGGCCAGCCAGCTGTACAACAGCTGACACTTGCATCACCAGGTCGTGTAGTACAGCCTGCCACATGCCAAACAACTGTCATTGCATCGTCAGCCATCAGTGCATCTCAGTCTCGTGACACATTGTCTGAAGATGATCATCACGTGCAGCCAGCGACACACCAACTAACAGCAGAACCTTTGTGTGCAAAACCGCGAAAGATGGTGTCACCAGGAAGTGTGGAAGTCGGTGTCGGCACACACTTGAGCGATAAGAAGTCCAGTCGAAGTCGATCATTTCATTCAACTATTCGTTCTTCTGATAAGTCAAGGAATTCTGTAGGAACTGTGCCGATTGGAGCTGCACATCTTGTTGTAGCTGACCAGGAACGAGAGTTGGATTTGTCTCAGAAAGGCAACAGTGCTGGTTCTGCTGCTGCAGTTGTAACGACTCATGAGTCCATTATTAAGCCAGCCATTGGTGTCGTCCATGATGCAAGCCGCAGTGCAGCAGTTGTCACATGCTCATCGGGTATGTCTCAGATCAGCCATCTGGAACAATTTGTGCATGGTCTGGTGAGCAGTGCTAGTGGATCAGCAATGGCTCAAGCACCACAAGTGGTGTCGCATTCTTCCATCAGTTGTGAGACAACAACTTCTCTGCATGATTCTAGTAAAACTGCAGCCAAACGGAAGCCAGAACAGTCAGATGAGACCGTAGTGGATAGTCAAGATGTTTCTCCAAAGAAGACCAAGTATTCTGTAGTGGATGAAGAATGTGGTTCCGAAGTTCAGGAAGTATTAGAAGACGAGGTACTGACAGGTTGTACTAACATTGAAGAACCAGAAGCTAAAATGGACAGTCTTGGAGATGGACACAGTAGTGCTGCTGTTGTGGAGAAATGTGACTCTGACTTGGAGGAGACACGTAATATATTGACCATAACAGACATTGTTGTCCCTGCTTCGTCACAGTTAACTGAAGATAAGCAGAATCAGCAGGTAGTAGTTGAGGATCTGAACCGGTCTGCAGAGATTACAGAAAGCTTTGAGTCATGTGAACTAGTTGCTGAGGATGCATTGCCGAGTGCAGCAACCAATGATGAGAAAAGCCATCCACCATCACTGTCAAAAGAAACTCCCGATACTGAAGCAGTTGGAAATCCAAAGAGCAAGGACTCTTCAAGCAGCAATCCACGGAAGGGTCCATCTGCAGAGACAGCAGATGTACAGCCATCGAGAGGCCCAGTTCGCAGCAAGAGTGCAACAGAGTTGAACAAGAAGAGAACTCAGACGTCTATATCTGTGCATGAGAAAAAGTTGCAGCGAGCTGGAACAGTGCAACCTGTTGAGAAATCTGGGAGGAAATCCGCTGATGAAGGGTCAGTGAGAAGCTTGTCTGCTCGTCGTAAGAGAGATACCGGTGGCTGGGAGTGGTATGGTGACCCTGAACGAAAGCCTGTCTACTTTAAGGTAACATTATTTCTCTGATCCTAGGTGCTGCTACTGTTGTGATTGTTTACTTAAGTCAGGAAAGAAGGAAAAGTAGTTATTTTTAGAATTTGACTTTCTATACATTAGAAGAAAAGGCGAGCAGTATGACAATGATGTATTCATTAGACTGAATTATTGTGGTTAAATTTGGTTTCTGACAGAATTCTTATCTTCATGGCAAGATTGAACATTTGTCATCGTTTTAGAGTTTTTGCACATAGGACTACCCTATGTCCATATTTTTGTTTTTAAATCATCCGTTGTTGTTTTTGTGGTTCATACATAACATCTCTACTGGCCTATTTTGGCATTTTTTGCACATTTTGACACAATTAAAAACTTTTTCCAAAAATCTGAGTGCGTTCATCGTCCTCGTACTAGATACTACCTTTGTGCCAAATTTGACGTTCTTAGGCCTTCTCAGTCCTGAGATATTGTTTGGAGAAAAAACGTCACCCACCCAGACACCCAGCTTATTTCACCATCCGTAACTGAATTGGACACTGATATTTCACGTATATGCAGAAACAGCATATACGTGGCACCACCGGGCAAGTGGATTCTCCACACACTACCTCTGACAGTGCGGAGCATTGAGGACCCTGTGATGATAGTCACCTTACTTGTTAATTGTTGACCTGTAAGCTGATACAGAGGAGAATTTGCAGAAAATATAAGCAGTAGTGCACACAGCCAGCAAACAGTATGGTCTAAAAATAAATACGACAAAAACAAAAATGATGACAGTTGGTAACAAAGAAACAGTAATGAAGATCAATGTGGGACAACAACCTGATGAGTTCACCTTCCTAGGAACACTTGTTCCTAAAGATAGCTCATGTGGAGAGGATATTCGACGGAGAATTGGAAAAGCATCTGCCATGGTCGGCAGAGGCAGATTGGAGAAAATCTGGAGAGAAAACAACAGTTGCCGGCAAACTTCAACTGTATGAAGCCCTGTTCGTATCAGTTTTCACGTATGGGGCAGAATGCTGGACCTTAAAAGAGAAGATGAACAAAGAATATTAGCAGCTGAGATGAACTTGCTAAGAAGATTATCTGGCATAAGTAAACTCATAAGAAGAAATTAGAAAATCTGACAAGAATTAGGCCAAATGATCACACTCGTAGAGAGGATATGCAAATGAAAACTACAGTGGCTTGGACATGTCAAAAGAATAAATGACAGACTCTTGATCTGGGCATTACATACAAAAATTAAAGAGACAAAAGTCGAGGAAGACAAAGAAAACGATGGATTGACAACGTGAAGGAAGATATACAAGAGAAAGACAGCAACACACAAGAAGCTAGCACACTATGGAAGGACCGCCAGAAATGGACTATTTTCATCCAGCCCCATTATCAGCAGCCAGATGATGAATGACAGACAGGAGAGATGATGATGATGATGATGATTAATTGTTGATACGCATTAATCGTTGTAATGCAATGTGTATAAAGGTGGATGCACCATCCATGGAGCAGCTGTGCTACCCTGCTATACGACATGCTGATGGCGACGTTATCCGTGCACGAGACTGTGTACTTGTCAAGTCAGGCATGCGCAAGAAAGACATTCCATATGTAGCAAAGATTGATGCTCTCTGGCAACATCCAGACACTGGTGAGTAGCATAGGTCTGCAACTTTTAACACATCACACAGACAAGCTGTAGATGCCTGTCCCAAGGTTGTAATTGGTATACAGTTTCATTAAATTAATTAATTTTTTAAACCCTGGAATTTTTGTTATACAAAAAATTATGACTCTACAAACTAACGTAAAATGAAGTTGTTGGGGTTACATTTGACGACGCTGATGATACATTGATTTACAGATGAGATGTTGATGAGCGTGTTGTGGTACTATCGTCTGGAGCACACGGGCACGGCTCCTTTACCTCGCTACATTGACCGGGAAGTCTTTGCTTCTCGACATCGCGACATCATACCTGTCAAGTGCATTGAGGACCGCTGCTATGTCCTCACCTTGAATGAGTTCAACAGGTATAACCACTGTCTGTGTTGTCTTTTTTAACCTGTTTTTTACCTGCGTGGTAGCTATGCTGCAGCGAAAAAGCGGTAGCATGCAACTTAAATACTACTGATCGGAAATTGCTGGGGCCTGATCGGAATATCTGTTACGATAACGTTCATTTAGCTGTAATTTGGAGCTTTTGAGTCAGTAGGTGTCCGTGTGCAAGATTACAAGTCTCGTTGTCCAGTGGTTACCATTGCTGACAGTGACATTCTGGTTAACAGGCAGGCAGACAGATGCACACTGACACAGAAATGCAGCTTAAACAGCCTGTATGATCAGATCAGCTCTGCTAGGCTGTAGCCAACTGGGCTAAGAACTGAAACAGAGCTCTGATAGGTTTCAGCATGGCATTGTGCAAATTAATGTTGTTTGGTAAATTAACTGTACATAATATTTTATTGCTATTTTGTCGTTATTTGTAATTTATCACTTTTACTGGTTTTAGGCATGTCATTTTTCTAGTTAACTGTATGTTACATTTCATCATATGTAGCATGTACGTCTGTCATAAGCTAATTAAAGTAATTAGTTGCTTACTTGTTACAACTTCTTTGCATTGTGCCTATTTCTGAACTCTTGATTTTCTGTGGCTTGAGTTATTGTAATACCAACTGTGACTGCTTACTGAATATGAAATATTTTGTTTGTCTTTTGGCACTTTTGATCTTTACTGCTTATAATGAATTTTCATGTTATATTGTTTCTGAATGTTATTAACTGTAGAAGTGTATCATGCAAAATATATTCACATCATCGTTTATTGGATTCTTGCAGCCAAAAGTCTTTATTAGTAGTACAGTATCAAACAAACAAGTAAACATAAACAACATGTACAAACGCAAAATTACACATATATAGAGTTACTGGTTTTTAGAAAGTTTGTAGCAAATAAAAGAATTTTTGAATTTGTTTGTCCTAGCAAACAGTTGAGGCAGTTTTACAGAACATAAAATCAGTTGTCATCTCTGTGTTGTGACCTGTTATGTGTTGAGTAGGGAGTGGAACACTACTTATCTATTATTCATTACACTGATGTTTTTTGGCTCAGATACAGAGCGGAGCTGAAGCAGCGACAGAGTGGTGCAGAGGAAAGGCAGCCGGTAATTCCGCCTTTGTCAGAGGTAGCTGGCGAAAGTGATTCATCTTCACGTGTGCCTGACGTTATGGTTGATCCAGATGTTGTTTTCTTGTGTCGCTACGTCTACGACGTCAAGCTCCATCGCATTCTTAAAAATCCACCGGCACACCCAGTTTCGATGTGAGACCTTTTACTGCATGATTTTGCCCAGTCAGCGGTGCTCGTGCTTTATGTGTATTCTCAGACTACTGTTACAGTAGTCTGTTTAATTGTACAGTCAGTGACAGTGGCATTACTGTGTGTACAGACATGTATATTGTTATTTAATTATTTAATTGCTTTGACATTTGATTTGATATGTTGGTTAAAAGCATAATTTGTTGACCATTTTGTTGTGTATAAGTGTTTTTGGATTGTTTGGTGGTGGCGGCATTTTATAAAAAAAAACTTTTGCTTTAATGATCATGCTGCTGTTTTAGGTGCACTGTTTTGCTACTTTTCAGGCTGTTTTGGTATAAGTGATTGTGAAGCGATGTTTGTCAGACTGATTAAAGAACGAAATAGTGTTGCGGTCGAGAAATCATTGTTTGTGTGTAGATGTATTGTGAAATTGATAATTATGCTCTCTTAAAATAATTGGGATGTTACCTCTGTCACTCTGGTCTGTTCAGAGTTGAAATTGTGTTGGAACGTTAGTGGCAAGTTGGTTATTTTCTGCTTCAGTAAACACCTGTGTAGAAATTTGTCAGTAGATTAAATTTAGCTTTGTCATAGCCAAGAATGTGATATTGTAATATTTGGGGTTTGGTGAAAACTTGCAGCGCACAGCAGCGGAAGAAAATATCGTTCATTTTAATGTTAGACTCGGCAACTGATAATCAATAATCAGTCCAGATTTATAGTCAGTAATAAAATTTAATCTATTTTTGATATTGGATTTGAAGTTTGTTTGTTGCCGAGTTTTAAAGCTGAGCGGGTGTATCTGTTTGACAGTCAACAATGTAATGTCTTCTGCATTATTGTAAGTAGTCTGAACAGATTTCCAGAATGTACAAAGCTGTATGTTTTACTGTGTACTAATAATTTGCTGGTACAAAGTGGTACGTGCTGCTTAATTGATTTTGTAACATCATCTGCTTTGGATTTATCAACATAATTAGTGTTTTTGCTTTACAGCTGATTGGTTGACTTGGTCACATTTCCGGCTCTTAAAAATCGTCCCCGAAATGACCTATATAGTGTCGAGTGGGATGTTAAACCTCTGCTCAATCAATCAGTCAATTGGTCACATTTCCGTAGCACATCTGTTAATGATGTTGTATAAGTGATGTTAGTGCACATATGTTCATCTGGCTACAATATAACACTGATATTAACAAGTCGTTGGTGGTTACACTGTTGTGAAATGTCACTGCATGGATGTGGTGGTGATGGTTTTATTAGAGTTTTGATCATTTGTTTGTTGATGGCATTTCTGACACTTTCCGTCAATTCTGATAATTTCTACTAATTAGAAGGGAAAGTTGTATTGTTTTGATGTTGATATTATGCAGCACTGTGAATGTATATGATGCTGTTTAGTCGAACACTAATGTGTTGTTGTTTGCTGCAGTTGTTTTACAAGTAAGCCTCGGCTGACCAGTTGACTCTTGATTACCTAAGTTCTCATCGATCAGTTAATTATATCATTTACGGCCAATGTAACTTCATTCTGCACTTTTTGTTGCCTCGTTTCTGTTACAGTCATACAGCATTTATTGATTGTGAAGCCAGTAGCCCATTCAAGAGCAAGGCACTGCGCGGGTGGCTGCTTGCCTGCCAAGCGTTTAGTAGGTTTTACGAGTTGACTTGTCTGGCAGACGACCCCAGATGTAAACAAACATGGCCGATGTTTACAACATTACTCAGTGAATTTTAGTCCACACGCTCCACGCGGCTGTTTACCGATCATAAAAAATAATGGAAATTAACGATCATACATAATTTTACAATTTGTAATGAGGTGAATTACTAATGTAAGTACAACTTTTATGAAACCAAACCATAAGAACGTGCGAATGTGGGGTACTCTGATTTGCCGACCCATGTGAGGTGGTGTGGTGAATTAATATGTTATAAACGTGCATAATTGTATTTCTTTGGTGAATGGGAAAATACTGCACGATGACGATATCCATCTTTATGGTAATAATTCATAATTTTTTGCTATGGCAGCTATATATTTGCGGTTTTTGTAGAGGTGTTTACATTCACTGCTGCCATAATGCCGGCTTTTGGCAGGCCGATGCGTTCAGTAGCACTGCTGCCGTGAGTGCGGGCGCTTGCAAGTGCCATGCTAGGTGGTCGGCAGGCTGTCGTGCAGTCCTCGACATATGTCTGACCACCTTAGTGGTTTCTGGGCATTAACAGTGCACATTGAAATCTCTCATGATATAAATATTTTATTGTCTACAAACTCTGGTTATGTTACAGTATAAACTTTCTGGACTTGTGATATTTTGTGTTGGCATTGCGTGACAGTTGAGTTGAGAGTTACTGTTATATTTTAATGGGCTGTAAATAGCTTCTTATCACTTATGTAAAGCTAGAGATGTCTAGATAGTCATCATTGATAAGTGTTGTCGGCTTGTACTATTATCTGGTTCAGCTTTACTTTTTTGTTTCAGGTAAATGTGTTTAGTTTTGAGATGTGTGTGATGTTCACATTGTTGCTGGAGTTTAACAGAATGCAATCGCAGTAGATGAAGATACACAGTTATTCCACGTTTAAGTGCCATATTTATGTATACTTATGTCGTTCTCGATGCAGCCAACACCTGAAATCTACAACTGTTATGTTAGCTGCTATTGTATGGCAGTGCTTGTTGGTCTCATTAGTGCATGTGGCCGATGCTTGGATGTGACCATCATCCATCAATGTGGGCCATCCAAGTATGCCCTTAGTATGGCAATTCACTTCCGAGCGTCCGTCCCGA
>Ga0126335_1001323_pt1 | contig 13732 bp, 10 predicted proteins | sample OlaspJWI45metaG_FD_108409 | JGI IMG/M metagenome (GOLD analysis project Ga0126335, IMG submission 108409) | Marine gutless worms symbiont microbial communities from Oahu, Hawaii - Olavius sp. 1 OAHU.JWI-45 metaG | ecosystem: Host-associated > Annelida > Digestive system > Unclassified | place... | reverse complement strand
TTCTCGGCCGCCGGTCCCCGACTATGGAACGACCTTCCACTTGGATTACGGCGGCCGGGACTTACCTTTGACTCTTTTAAAAAGTCTTTGAAAACACATCTGTTTGGCGACCGAAGCGCTTAGCGACTTATTTGAGTATATAGGCGCTATATAAATAAGTTTATCTATCTATCTATCTATTAGGTCGGGTGGGGGAGGATACCTGTGCTTTCAAGCAAACTGCAAACCATCAGTCAGTCAGTGCATTATAAACAGCGTTAATAGGTGAGAAAGAGTCAGCCACAGATAGATATTTTACTTGCCAGCTTGGGCTGTGATTTCACTTCTGCTCCTTCTGTTGGGTCTAGCAGAGTGTCGAAAGAGTTAAATGTAACTACAGTATTGCCGCTAAATATGTCGTCGAAAGATGTGTCACATACTCAGTTTATTTAGTTTAGAAACTACAGCTTGTGTAGCATTTCAGTAGGCTTCATGTAGTTCCTCAAAATTAGGACATTATGAGTACTGTTAAATGAGGAAGTCAGTACACTTGTAAACGACGTTAAAATCACAAGTGGCCTTGGAGGGATCAGGACCTCCGTCCAATACAATGTTTCTTGGGCCCCAAGAGTCCTCTCGGTCACCCCAAGCAGATGCTGACTGTGTTGACGAAAGGCTTTTGACATTCACATTAGATGACAAAAGGATTGTTTTGCATAAAAAGCGAAACTCTGCTTGCTGTTCTTCTGCAGAACATACGTGTTCAGCTTTCAGCATTGAGTGCTGTCGCTTCTGCAGCAAATGCAGTTAAATTAGGATCGTTTTAACAGCTCCATTGTTTGCGAAAAACGAAACGCCAGACAGACACCTGTTAACATTGCTCTGGAGATATCAATGTTGACAGACAGTGATTGGCTCCATTAGGTGACTGGTGTGTGGTTTCGCGTCAGTTCAGATGCTGTCACTGTCAGTTGCTCTTGTTGTATACCTATGTCTGTAGAAGCGGATGGCACAGGGCATATGGATAGCCTAGGAGTAGTCTTCAAATTGCAATGCAAGTGAAGATCCTGGTGCAAAGCCCTCACGACAACGCCTTCTAAGCATAAATCAATGCTTGCTTGTGAAAATAGCTGTGCAAATAGCACTGTTAACTGTGTAATTGGTCAGTGAAAGCCGAATTAAATAATCTATGCTGTTCTGTGGATTAGTTCAGACGAGCAAGATAAGAAATGATTTGTTAACGGACTCTTAACGAAAGCTTACAAGCAGTTCTTGTCTGGCGCATGTTGTCGAAGAATCACGCAGTTTATGCACGTTATTCCTAACTGGTCGCCATCTGACTATAGACTATAGAAGGCGCCATGCTGAAAGCTATGGACTAAGGCGACGATCAGCCGAGAATAAAGTCGTTAGTGGCCTATATACAGAGGTCATGCAGCTTAAAATTCAAAAATTTTCTGGCCTGCTGTGCAAAGTTCAAAGTTGAGTAAAGCATACTTGCAGTCCAGCGAGCTGCTCTGTGGCCGCTAGTTGACTGAGAGTAGGAACAACGATTGCTTGTGTAGACTGAACTGTCAGCAGCTGGAGTTTAGCTACAGAGACAAGGCGGTGATGTGATTGTATACATAAGTCGCCAGGTGGCAGTTAAGTGACGACGTCTCGACAGATTTTTCCTGTGGTTTCTCAGTCGTCAGAGTCAGACCCCCACATCCCGAACTACATTCACCTATTCACAACTTCACAACATGTACAACAAACTAGCTATCTCACCGCCAGACGACGTTTATTTTGCCATATTACGAACTGTATTTTTCACCAAATTTTGCCGTAATAAACTAGTCAGGATGTAAGCAAGTCGTCAAGGCCATCTTCCACTAATGTGACATTTGGTCCAAGCGAGAAGTAGTAAATTCTGTCAAATGTCACCTGACAATTAATGGCGTCGTCAAGGCGGCTACTGGAAATTAGTGTTTATTGTTGTTTGTCCTGTTTAGGTTACGGGTTCGTCGACTTTGATTCAATAGATGCTGCAGAGACTGCAGTAAGGGCACTCCAGGCGGCCGGTGTTCAAGCACAACTTGCAAAGGTGCGACGAAAACATACTTGTGTTGTTGAGCACCCACGTAGCAGCGTGGTATAGAGTATATATTTTGGTTTATTGCTAACATTACTGGTTGCAGCATTGACTGGCTTTCACGTTGAAGCCTTCAACATTGCTGCTTTGTTGGAGATCTTCTAACTCTAATGGTCTGGCTTCAGTTACCTTGCGGTGTTCTATAAAAATAGGCCTGTCAAAGATATAACTGTGTCAGCATTAACAAATATCTTCCACATCAGAATGCGTGGCCACTTTCTTGTTGTGTTATTATTGCTTCAGCAACAAGAGCAAGACCCAACCAATCTGTACATCTCCAATTTGCCGGCGTACGTTAGTGAAGTCGATTTGGAGGCGATGTTCTCGTCATATGGAAAAGTCATTTCCACGCGGATTCTGCGCGACCCGCAGGGCACAAGCCGCGGAGTTGGTTTTGCGCGCATGGATACCAAGGAGACGTGCGAAGCCATTATAAACGCATTCAATGGAAAATTCATGAATGGTTGGTCCAGAACGGTCCAATTCTTTTTATTTTTGTGATTGTAGCTTTGTCAGCTGTATCACGGTTACGGTATACTACTAGTAAGTTCACACAATTGAACAAAGTAATTTGGCGAAGGCCGCATCGAATCCATGAGAGAATCAGGATGCACATCTAATACCCAGGAATATTCACCCTAAACAGGACCTCGATCTGTGCAGCAGCTTTTTTAGGGTGCAGGCAGACTTCCATACATACCACGCTACGGGAACAGTGGTCGCAATATACTGCATCTTGTGCATTCGGTACGGCCTAATAATAGTGTCAGAGCTTTTCTGTTAATGCTAGCCTTTGTAAGGGAGACTCTGAGTCTCGCCTATCCCTGATAAAGTTCTGTAAATTGTGAGCAAGACGCGTATGTGACGTGTTACGTATCGCGAAGCGAGATACGGAAAGCAGGATATGTGAAGCAAGTTGTGAAGCTGCAAGCTGGTGATGGTTTGTGAAGGTCATAAAGAAGTACTGATGGTGAAGTTCGCTGACAGCGGCGCCAAGAAGAAGCTGCAGCAACGACAGTGGCTTGAATCGACGCCAATTGTGAGTCCTTTTCTCTTTCTTTGAGTCGTCCTCACCGTCAGTGATTCATAACGAACCGCCCATGGGCAGTGATGCTCAACTGGCTTACGTAGGTTAGGGCGATCTAGTTTTTGCTTGTTCATCAGAGTTCATAAACAGGTCTCTGCAAGATTACAAGTCTCTTTCCGGCGGTTACGTCTACTCTATGATTACATGTTTGGCTTTGTGTGAATTTGTTTTGTGTTTGTTTCTTGCGGTACGTAGCGCTGTAATGCATTCAGTCACTTCTGTCTGTGGGTCGTTGAGTCCTATTAGTGTTCAGGCTCTAAATTTCGAATGCCTTGACCTATAAACTTCATTTTGGTATGCTGATACATCTTTGTAATATATAGGTCATGTTTGGGTATCAAGGTCATAGATTCAAGGTCAGGTCACAGCAGCAAAAACCTGAAAGGCTTTCCTGTATTTGTAATTATTAAGTGTAGATTGCGTAAAGCCTGTTACACTCCTTTTGTATAAATACAATTATCTGTATGCAGTATGCACTCTGTAAGATTTGTTGTTTCTTAAGATTTGATGTATACGTTACTTAAATTACATAAGTACCTACGTATTTTTTTGACAAGTATGGCTTTATGTATGCATTTATAATGTGAGTTACTGGTTGCTTTGTTCTGTGTAGGCACTTGCAATTAGTCCGTTTGACCAGCTTGCAATCTCGCCAAATAGGTACTGAATACTGATACATGTACATGTGTTCATAGGCTTTAACTCCACCAGGGATGTTAAAGTTGTTGCCAGTTATAACTTGTATGACTAAAGAATTAAATTGAAACTGTTAAAATTAATTTGTGAATTTATGGTTTTTGTGTATTCCAGTACATGTGTTTCATTGGCGGTTAACTGACGCTGGCAAAATACGAAAATTCTTTATCTCTTACCATTGAGGAATCTTTCAAAATATTCCTAGATCTGGGTCCACTTCAGACGACTTCCTTGTTCAAAGATACAGTGTATATCTCTGGTAAAATTTCCACAAAGATCAATCAGTTTTATATCTGAAGATGCTATCAGACAAACAAACACTAAACAAACGTTGGGTAAAACATAACCTTTTCGATTTTATGTTTCAGAATTATATCGTCGCCGTTGGTAGCACCCGGTGGTCTGCTACCTCGGTGTTCCGTGTCTGCAGGTGGCTACCAGCTTCCAACGACCGCCTGGTTGCAGTACCCTAGCCAGTGCTTTGTTCAGACGGTTAGTCAAACACGCCCACTACCACTGCTACTGTACTTTCATTTTCAACCTCAGCCATCTGAGTTATCTTATAGCATGTGTAGCAGGTGAAGTTATATATCCGTCAATCTATACCCAGGTATAAATTGGCCTAGCCAGAACATATCCCGATTTGTGCTTCCGGGTATAACCTGCCCAGGCCAGTTTGAGATCGTCTCGACCAGGTTCTAGGCCTATGCCTGTGAGTGTGAAGTGCAGTGCAGTCGGGCTTAATGCAGAGAATCGTTCACTGGGTATAAGCTGACCTAAGGTATATCATACTGGCAGTAGTTTAGGCTGTTAATTCTCGAGTTGAACAGAATATATTCATATTGTTAACTAAGATGAATAACCGCGTCGGTAGCCACAGTATTACACTGTAAACTTTTGCTGTGCTAATGGCAGAAGTATTCAAGTTATTGGCTCAGCCAGAAGTACTTGAGTTCTAATCTGGAATGACTTTAATTAACTGGCCATTGTTGGTATGAATGTTTTGAAGGTTGTGCCAGCAGGCAACGCGGTTGCCGAGCAGCAGCAGCAGCAGCAGACCCCGACCTTGTCACAGTTATCACTACAGATGAACCAGATGCAACTGTCACCACCGCCGCCGCCTCCACCAGGCCCACCGCCGCCTGTACGTTTCACAAATGTGGAAACTGCAGTTTATAGGCATACTGGCGGTGATACGCACATTTCTAAAACAGTTTTTGAGTATTATGTCATAAAAGGTAATATTACTTAAGTCACTGTCATATCGCTTAAATGTCAGGTTAAAATGCTGTTAGTTTTCTAATTAACTCAGAAATGGAATGCATCGTAGGTTAGAATTTGGTAAGCATACATCATGAAGTTTTAACTGCATTTTACATGCATATACTGTTTTGGCTTCGCGAGTAGAACTGAACAACATTCGTGTGGAATAGGCCTAATACTTGGTTGACTTGGCTGTCTGGTGGTGTTTTCAGTGTCCGACCATTCAGGCAGTACCACAACCAGTACAACCGGCTCCTCCAGCCTGCATCCCACTAACATATCAAGCACTCCAGGTTCACGCGTTGCCTTTTGAGGTTCGGTTTCACGTCTGATTTTCTTCTCATTGGCAAAGTAGGGAATACTCTTACCTCCTATGATTAATCTTCCATTGTTTTTTTCTCTTTACTTTCTGGAGCTCCCAAATCTAGTACGAATATATTTTATTCTGTGTTAGATGGGCTAGAGCCTTTCTGTAATTATTGAGTGCTCACTGCTTTTTGGCATCTTTGTATCTTCACTGTGTGTTGTTACTGTCCATTAGCATGCCTGTGTGTTGCTGAAGGATTGTACGGTGGCGCCGCCTATGAACGCCATGCCGCACTACTACGTGTCGTACGCGGCAAAGTAGCAGCCACACAAGACGAGGTGAGCACTCAAACACGTTATAGGCCTACATACTGAGAATTCTTCACCTGAGTACCTTGCATTGTGTGTAGCCTATGCCAATAATCTTACAGATTTTACTGCCTTGGAAATAGGGAGCAACGTCCAAAACTTTAAGAAAACAAGTTGTTCACTAACCGTCATTCACCAGATGGCATTTCTAAGACCTTTTCTCTTTGAGGCAGGAACATACCTGCACTCTATTTTGTTCACTTATATAAGTTACTCAGTACAAACGGATGCCATTTCCTGGTGATAGAGAATTGCATACTTGTAGAAAATGAACATCAAAAGTGTACTGATAAAGGTGACATGTATGTATGTTTGCTTATAACTTGGGAACGGAAGGACCGATTGTCTCCAAATTTTCAGGGTAGCTCCAGGGTGCCCCAGGGATGGTTTTAGGCAGAAAAAATGGGCGGACCATGAGTAGAGGCCAGAAAATTGGTATTTTCCGGCCATGCGCCACTGCAGGCAGATTGAGCAACTTGGCACCGGGCAGGCTGGGCGCACACACAGGTGCAGGTGGACAATGTGCAGGCGTGATAGAGGCAGACGTTGGTGCTGACGGGCCGGCACGCATACTGCACACAGGTACGGGAAGTGGGGGTCTTCGTTGGGCGAAAGGCAGGAACGGGACTGCCTTCATAATGCCCGACTGGCTAGTTATTGATGTAGTGGCTTTCTGCTTAACATTCAGTTGAGAATGAATGTGTGTATTACAGATGAGATATGAAAGTTTGTTTTGAGGAAGAAAGTAGATGGAAACAAAGATCAAGATTTTTGCTGAGGATTATTATGAATCAGAAATGTCTTATATGCAGAGTCATTAATTTCAAAGTTTTTGTGTTGTGTTGTAACTTGTAAATAGACGTTTTGTCAGACTGGACTTGTTGCTTTTAGCGTTGTTGATATCAAGATGCTGATGTTTGTTTTTTTACTGACAATGATTGTGGAATATTTGTAAAAAAGATTATGTCAATGACGGTCCAGCACTGACTACTGTTATTAAGATTAGTTAAAGAATGTAAGTCCAAGAATTGCGTTTTAACTGCTGTTGAATGTGCGGCGTGACGTCTTCCTTGCAGTGGGAATGCAGTGAATTCTCGATTTATGAAGTTTTATGAACTGTTTATTTCGTTGTCTCGGAGTTGCTTGAACTTGTCCAATGTTGATACGTATGATGCACTACGTTGTTTATGAACTTATTTCTCTGTTGTAAATGGATTTACCAGTGTTGCTAGATTTGTATAATAGTTTTGAGCCAATGTTTACAACCTTACAGACTTGTCAAGATGGTGAGTATACATATGCAGCTTTGCATGAGAAGACTGACAAGAACTCAACATTTATATTTGTGCCGTGGTAAATTAGGTCTAATTCAGCTTTTGCTGAGTTTTTTCCTATAAATAGATCTGTAGGAAAATGACTTGCACTTTGTACAGTATGTAGTTATTCACTGCCTTATTTCTGTTTTGATGTTTTCTAGTGATTATCATTATTTTTGGCCCACCAGCACAATGCCTTTGAGTGGAAATATTGAAGCTAAATATCATCATCATTATTATTATTATTATTATTATTATTATTATTATTATTATTATTATTGTCATCATCATCATCATTATTATTATTTATATTTGTGGTATTTTTGTGACTGATTATTGTTACTGTGACTATCTACTGAACTGGATGGACACAGACATTGATTAGATTTTAGAGTTATTGTTACGTTGCCGATTTTATTGTACATAGCTAGGTTTTTGAACAGTCACATTGCTTTTGGTGTTCAATGATGCAGAATGACAGAATGACATGACAGGAAGCGAAAATAACGTATTATGTTGCATACAGGCCACTTACAGGTTACGATGACACAGCCCGACTACTGTCGACTAGTTGCAGACTTGTCACCAGCGTCTACCAGAAGTTTGTTGAGTAGCAAGGCTACAGTAGGCTTGCAGGTATATATCTTCCGCGCGGGACTGTAAAGTCGCTGTTGAACAGTGAACAGTCTGATTATTTATGACAGACAGCCCAAGTTTTTAAAAATTTATACCTGCAATTACAGAATCAAATTTATGTGTCTCCCGTGTCGCACAATAGGCCTATTCGAGAAACAGTAACGTAACATTGCAGTTTTATTTCATTTAAATGAAGAAAACCATAGCGGAATGAGACGTAATGTAACTAGTTAAATTAGTGTCCAGTTCTGTATTTTCCAGCTTTTGATCGTGTTCCTGCGTTTTTCTGTCGCGCTTTTTCTGTTGATCAAGAAACTTGAGATGAGTTAATCTGCTAAGAGAGAGAGAGAGAGAGAGAGAGAGAGAGAGTTGCAGTGATCGAATGATCTGATGAGTAAACAACAAATAGGCCTACAGCTGCAGCAGCCAGTGGACAGACCGACAGGTGTCGGGCAACTGATTGTGTGACGCATTGGGGAATACCGCGGACATTTCTTAAAGGACATTGAAGGACCATAGCTTGGATGTCGATGATAGACGAAATTGGCCCCATTGCTTGTAATGCCATTTAACCGTGTAACATATCACAATGCAGAGTGGGTTGGTGTTTAGAGTGAGGTACATGAGCGGAGTTCTATGATATAATGGCCTAGATCATTTCGGCGACGTTCGTTCAGAGCTGCCAGTTCCACCCAAGCAGCCACTGCATGCATACATCATCATCGCAATCCCCGATTATCACATCACCCGTGCATCTCTTTATTTTCACATTCTCTCAGCGATCACATTTACCGCCACGATCGACTAATCTCCGTCACTGCATCTCTCTCTATGTGCAACAGATTAAGCTTCTTCTCCATCCGTAGCTCACTGTTGCTTCAGCAGTTGATGTTAATTGCAGTTGCTGTAATAGATCTGTTGTTAAGAAAATTATGACTATAGAATATTTCACAATTAGTGTGAAATTTTGTTTTAATTTGTGTAAGAAGACTAGAGTGCATTTAAACGGCCGTAATGCCCCCGGCCCGCCGGCCTCCTTGTGCCCACGGAAACCCGCGACAGACAGAATCACTGACAAGACACCGCGCACACCTAAACACATAATGTCTCCAGCGTATAAATGTAATTAATTCTAATTCTGCAAGTATAGAGCATGGCGGTAAACTAAATGATATATTAATGATCTTGTTCACCAGTAATGGTAGGCCTATATACAATAAAACAATAACAAATAAACAGAGAAACTTAACTTCCTCTGCACTGCAATGTTTTTCAGAAACAATTTACACAATGCATTTATCGAGTGTTTCAGTTTGCTTAAGATATCAACTTTTTTACAGACACAGAACAATTATAGATAAGGACGCACTCATTAGCAGTTTCACAAGACTGTTGAAATTTTCCTATAGTCATTATTTATTACAAACTTTAGTGATCTAAGTACTGATTTGTTAGCTAGACATGCTTCTGTGTCATAAAATAAACTTGGTAAACTCTTAGTTTTCAATAATTCCACAATAACCTCTTCAGATGTACAGCGACCAGCTTTTCCAAACACTGCATTAAATGATCTGTATCGAAAGACTGTTTGGCCTCTATTATTAGAGAGTACAGATGTTCAAACAGCATACTGTTTGAACATCTGTACTCTCTAATAATATAGGCCTATTTGCAAAACAATATTGCTGTTTTATGCTATTTTTGTCATTCGTATATGACAGTGGCAGTCTGCAGTATGGGTTAGACCAATTATAAGAAAAAATTATTCTATAAATCGATGCAGCCAATCTTATGATCAAGGACTCGATCAAGATTAGGCCTACCTGTTCTGTTCAAAAATACTTCCTCCCCCAAACCCATCACTACTCTGATAAGTTGATGAGTGATGACTATGGCTGTGTCGTCCATGGTTGCTGTGAGCTGTTATGTACCATGGTTTCATGCGACAAATGAGCGTAGATCGCTGGTCCAACGTGATTGGCTAACTACTCTCATGGGTGTGGCTTCTGTTACGCAGTCACATCAAAAAGGTCACGAAGCAGTTGCAGCAACTCAATGTGTGTTGTTGCCTAGGCGACGCTTATAAACTTCGTTATCACTGATGATTAGGCTAATTAAGTACCGTAAACAGATTTATTAATGTATAATCAGTGAGATTTAGTATAGGGGCCTAAGCTAATTTTACTTCACTAAATTGGCCAACAAATATAATAACTATATAATTTATGTAAAAATTCCGATGATTAATTTTTAACGAAAGCAGGCCTACTAAGAAAACCAGCAGCGTCAATGAATTATGTTTAGGCCTTGTATACTACATTGAATTTTTACTAGTAACTTTAGCCTATATTTTATTCTAATAGATCTTATAAAAACGACGAAAAATTGTCATAGTCGTAGTGGTAGGCCCTATGCTTGTACCATAATTATCTGTACTATATAGTAATAGCCAGCACGGTACTATAATTCATGCGAGGTGTATCAGCATCATCATTATCATCATCATCTTCTTCATAGCATCATTACTTTATGACGTCATATCACGGAAGAAGAGATAATCTGTTAGTGACGTCACCGACATGTCGGCAGCTAGGCATTCGACATGTAAACATCACTCAACAACTACAACAACAAGCTGCAACGACAACACATAGGTCGTCTGCTCGTAACAACGACGATGGCGGTCCATCACTGACTCCAGTTGTTTCAGCAGCTGATGATGATGATGATGACGACGATGACGACGCGTCAGACACTTATGACAGTGGCAGTCTGCAGTATGGGTTAGTTCAATTATAATTAAAACTAAAATGTTTCAAGCTACCTTACAGTGTTTGTTTAAGCCGGCATGGCTTAATATGGTCTATATGTGTTCATTCAAACTATAAAAACAAAAATAAGAGGCCAAAGTAATTTGGCAAAGGCTGCATCGAATGCACTGCACTGCACACACTGCACGCAATGGACTCTATAATTACAGCCGTTCCTAAGAAGGGTAGGGTAAGATATGTGGGAGCTCGCAGAAGTTAAAAGTAGGTCACGTGACCTAGCAGCGGACCCGCATATGACCTACTATTGCATAATTTTCGCTATGGCCCAGGCACGATGAATTTCAATTCTGTAGCTTTAGCCGTTCCCGAGATATGAGGGGGTCCCAAAATTTAAAAGTGGGTCCCCGTCCCCCTCTCTGTGGTGGGATCAGGATTCACAATGTTCCATGTTCACTCCAAACAGCATCTTGATCCGTTAAGCCATTTTTGCACAGTGAAGCCGAGATGAGCCACGTGACAGACTGACGGACAGACACCGCGATCATCAGTAATAATAGTCTGTATCTCATGCATTCGATGCATGAGATGAACACCGTGTTATCGCGTGATCATCGTAACACCCATGACACAGACGTTGAAGTACCGTACGCTACTAACTTTGTCAAAATGCCTAATTTCTGCACGCAAACAACCAAAGTCGTCGAGAGTTTATTCCAGACTGTTGCATGGTCTCTATGGGACGCTAACTGCTGTTGATTTCATCAACATTAGCCTAATACATTACATTAGGGTTTTTTTTAGAGTGGCCTAAAGTACAAATACTGCTAAACCACTACTATACACGGTGTGCAGAACTAGAAACCGAAAAACAGTTAGAAAGGAAATGATCGGGAAAAGAGATGAGTTTTGAGGCGGTTTCGAAAAACAGACAGCGTTGAAGCTGAGGTGACGTCGGGCGGCAGACTGTTCCAGAGGCGGCATCCTAATACATATAGAACCTAATATACATACTCGAGCACCAAAAATTACTCCAGCATGTTATATTGATAATATTATATATACGTCAGTACGACAGCAATAAGGATATTAATTCGCGTGTCCGTCCGTCCGCTGTCCGTCTGTCATAACTTTGTTTACGTGTATAGCCAGCGATTGCGCAAGCCAGACCGCTGTTCCGACAGAACTATCCCTCCTTTATGGAGCGCTGTAGAGTAACTGGGCTCCCATGCCACGACGCCATCTAGTGAATGCAGCTAAAAAGCATACTGCCAGCTTATACAGCAGCGGCATTGACTGAAGGCAATTTAATATTTATATTGCAATTTATTGCATACCCTGTATGCATTGACAGTACGACGCACATCGCTATAAACTACCGACACTCCTCACGCCATTTTCATCGCAACTCGATGCTTGCAATGTCACGTGACACTCCGTACTGCTGCAATTTTGATGACGTCATAGACTCACGCGATGACGTCATCAGAGACGTGGTCCTGCCCACGGCGTTTGTACGTCGCCGAAACGAAAGAGAACGACAGAGAGTCAGGTATACATGTACTGTATTAATAGCCTATACAGCAATATTATAAGTTACACAGAACTCATGACTGCGATACACACGCTGTCCAAAAAATTAATCCCCAAATTAGGGCGGTAACTCTTCGGCAACTAATTCGAACTTTTCACTGCCCAAGGTAATGCATGTAATTCTGGACATCAGTGAGTGCTTTGGTTTCTCATTTATCATGTCGGCATCTCCCACGCTTCGTTTCACTTCGACTTCAGCTAAACCCATCAAGACTAGAGTTTATCTGGTTCTGTACTCGCAACAGTCTTGCCGTGATACCGGATCAACACCATTCACTAAAGTTTACTTCTGCAGTTCGCTCTTCTAGTGCTCTGATGTGGTCCCACTGGTGCGCAACTTCGGAGTCCTCTTCGACAGTGAACTAACCATGGCCAGCCACATCAAGAAGGTCGCCAACCTTTGCTGGTATCATCTCCGACGGCTCCGTAGTTGCGGTGATCGAGATATCATGGCTCGACTCAGTCGACTGTACTATGGGCTATAGTGAATTGGTCGATTCAACGAGTTAATCACCGTCAGGTTCGGTTAGTACTTGGATGAATGACCGTCTTTGGACGGGTTCAAACCATCTGATTGGTGGACTCAGTTTTCCATTTCTCTGGGATAGGTAAATGAGTATCAGCTTACAGACTGGGAAGGCAAGGCAGGTATGATTCATTTTGCTCGTAGATAAAACTGTTGGTGTGCAGGTAAAACTGTGAGATCCCTCCACAACGTATGCCATACCCCGGCCAGCGCGTTTGGGATGAGATTCTCATTAATATTTTATGTATCAAGCCTAGGTTTAACTTTACTATAGTATTTGCTGCTACTATCAGCGTTCTTCTCTGATGTGTGGTCTGCGAGATGTGTCAACGAAGGGTTCGAGAGGCTGCGTCAGCGAGTGCCGGCGACGTTCATGCGCGGACGAAGTGGCTCAACAACAGTTGCTGAGAGACGTGTTAGTAAGGTCGAGACTCTAAGGGCTGCTGTGAGATATATACGTCACTTGACCACCATTCTCACTCACCACCACCATCATCATGTTCGTCATCATCAGGACCATCAGCAGCAGCAGCTCGATTAGTAGTCGCTGACTTGTTCCGTTCACTTGCTCAGACAGTTTGCGGCATACCTAGGCTTACCCAACACCGCATATTTCTGTTAGCACCTGCGAAGCAGCCTATTGCGTGTATAGCAAATATATATTCAAGCCGTGACTATTTTTTAGCATGCTTTACCCCAGAAACCATCTGTCTTGTCTGTCTGTGTGTAGGCCTATGTATGTACGATAACAACCTCGCCAAGTGTGGTTGTGTTCGACCATGATTTGTGACGTCGTGTTGGTTGGTCGGTTCGATATAATTTGTGTACGATGAATTTAATCCGTTAGGACCGTGAACTGTAAAAAACCTTCTACTATATATAGTCATTGTGTCGGTCTACTAGCGCATTTTGCCCATCCGGCCGGGCATTATACGTAGGCCTGTAGTTTACTAGCTGTTCTGCCCGCTCAGTCGGGCTTCCCCGTCACCCGCCCACAACCCTCCGCCCAACCGACTACTCCAACTCTCCCCACGCCCGAACCCCGCCAACCCTCTGCCT
>Ga0126335_1001322_pt1 | contig 13735 bp, 12 predicted proteins | sample OlaspJWI45metaG_FD_108409 | JGI IMG/M metagenome (GOLD analysis project Ga0126335, IMG submission 108409) | Marine gutless worms symbiont microbial communities from Oahu, Hawaii - Olavius sp. 1 OAHU.JWI-45 metaG | ecosystem: Host-associated > Annelida > Digestive system > Unclassified | place... | reverse complement strand
AGGAACTCCACTGTTGAACGTGCACGGTACAATACCGGCGCACTGGCCTGCTGATAACCCTGTTTAAACACAACTTAAGCGAAATGCTGTCTCAGTTACAACTGTGACGTCAAATGATATTGGTATTAGAGCTTTTTGGTGGAGTTGCGTTAAAAGTGACGCATGTTTCCTTAGAAACCGCTTTCCGAAATTGCGTGGTAGACCGGGGCGCTGTTTTGCAATGATGCTATGGTTGATATAGCAACTACGCAGGTGGTTCTCGACCTATACCAAACTTTTTAAGCAAAACTAGTAAGTAATAGCTTCTTGATCTTCTCTGCCAAAAATTATCCACAAACGGCTTGTTTTGGCAAAGTTATGCTAAAAATCGTTGGGGTCCGGTATTTTTAAGACACGGTGTACATAGTTGCAATTTTTGCATGAAATGTCGTCAAGGTCATGCGAAACCAAACTAACACAACCTAAACAGTGTCACTACTTTACCTTGTGAATGAAACAATCGTCATGTATTAAAACACCTACGTCATAACTGATAACTGCAAGAAAATCAGACCGGAAAATCAGCCAGCGACTGTTCGATTAGACTAGTGAACGAAGGCTTCAAAGGCTGCAGTTATCGTATCGTAAAAACGCAATGTCAGAATGAACAGCAATGTTCAAAATGACCACCGCCTGCTCTGATACAAGCTGAAAGACGACGCCGCCACTGACGCACAGCTGCAGCAATGATGGCGTGATCCAGCTTGGTCCACTCGGTTCTGATGCAATGTTTGAGGTTGCCGAGAGCAGTACACCTTCTCTTGCAATATGCTCCACACGCTGTAATCAACCGGATTTAAATCTGGCGAATTTGGAGGCCACAGTAACGGCGAAATGAGCTCTGGCGTTTTTCTTTCAAGGAACTCCACGGTAGCGAGGTAGCGTCAAACTTACGTCATCGTTATGTAGCGTTGTGCAAGTAGTGATGGTACTTTTATAATTTTTGAAAGTTATCTTAAACGTCAAGATGAATTATGACAGAAATTACGAAAATTTGTTAAACTTTATCAAAGTTATGTCTAAAATACAAGTGGTTCCATTTTTCCGGACAGGGTGTAACACCTGACAATGCGTATGTGGTTGATGATACTCAGCAACTCCACGCGTTAAGAAAACCTTTTTCACAGAGTTTGGCAGTTGTTAATTGCGGTCATATATTAACAAGACAGCCGTAGACACGCGTCATTGGGTGTACCAAGGCGCCGGGCCTGTTTGATCTTACGCTCGAGTCGAGTCTGATAGCTTTCCCGAATCCGCCGGAACACGTCGCCCGAGAATCGCGGAATCAATAGCTACTGGACGAGTGCTGATAAGGAGTACTATGCGTAAAACTTGAGTGAAGACGGAGCTTTAAATCGATCTCTAATCGTGTTTTCCGTACCGCCAAAAGTCACCAAACGGACGTTAGCGACCTAGTCGTACGAGGTCAGCGAATATTCATGTCACGATTGGCGCAAATATTTTGTAGGCTTGAAATGACGTGGAACAAGTGTCATGGTGACTGAACTGCTAGTGTGGCTACAATATAAGTAGACTATGAGCCTAGCATGCAGATGTTTCTCCTCTTTTGGTGGATAGAAATCGTTGTAAAAGTATGGCTCTGGCATTAAAATTTTCACGTTGTGACAACAGAATAAAACGACGGACAGGCGAAAACTAGACAGCAATTTACACCACTTAGTCCAGTGGCAGGGACACATAATCTTGTAAAAAGCATTTCTCTGCATTTTCAATAGTCCGTAGTGTATCTTTGAAATCTAGCCTGGGTGGCCACTTGTCTTTTTCATAATCCAAGATGGCCGCCGCGGTAGCGGTGAGTACCACCGAAGTCATAACTTTTGTTCTAAGTACAGTAGAATAGTGATGTTTGCGTCTATTAGTACGTTTTTTGGGGTGAAAAATCTGATTATGGCATCATTTTACTATTTAGTGGCCATTTTGATTAAGCAATCCCATGAAACAGCTGAAATCACCAAAATAACAGCCAAAATTACCTATAATATTTATTTTTAGTATTTTATTTCTCTTAGGCATCATTGTTTTTTTAAACATTTTACATGTCTTTATCAACAATGTCATTAATTTCATGCGTGACATGTTGCATACTGCCATATTCCCTTGTAAGAAAGAGGTTTCAGTATTCTGGACCACCAGCAGCACAATTGCAGGACAGCGCAAGCCATATAAACATCCAAAATTACCATGAAAACTTATATTTAGTTCAAGCTCCTTCTCACCATTATTATAAACATCTTCATTTTCTTCGTCTTTAAGGTCATCTGTGACACGTTCCTTTGTACTATAAGGGGGGGGGGTAAACAGACAGAGCCTCGACAGAGATTCAACTATACATCAATACAGAAGACTATGGAATTAGTAACAGATGACAGAAATAAATGCTTAATTCGATGAAACATAAAGATAGAGTATTCTATGCTCCTGAACACGTGCCTAAGTTGGTCAAATGCGTCTGTGTGCCAGACTGACCATACAAATGTGGTAAACATGGTGCATCGGCTTGCTTGCATTTCGTTCTGTGCATGTAGTAGTGGTGCCTGCAGTCGTCTGTTTACCCTCACAGTACAAAGGAACGTGTCACAGTTGACTTTGAAGACAAAAAATAAAGATGTTGATAACAATGAAGAGTAAGAAATGATAATAAAAGTAAGTTTTCATGATAATTTTGGATGCTGGTGGCTTGTGCTGTATTCTGCAATTGTGGTGCCGGTGGATCAGCCTACTAAAACCTCTTTAATACAAGGGAATATGGGAGTATGCAAATGTTACACGTAAAATTAATGACACTGTTGATAGAGACATGCAAAATGTTAAAAACGATAATAACGAATAGTATGAATAATAAAAATTAATGTTATAGGTAACTTTGGCTACTTTTGGTGATTTTAGCTGTTGTCATGAGATTACGCAATCAATATCACCACCAAATAGTAAAATAATGCCATACTCAGATTCCTCACCCTTAAAATATACTAATAGACACCAACATCACTATTCTACTGTACTTAGAACAGAAGTTATGACTTTAGTGGTACTTCATGGCAACCGCGATCGGCCATCTTGGATTCTGAAAGGCAAGTGGGTGGCAAGTGGACATCCAGGCTAAATTTCAAAGACACACTAAGGACTACTGATAATGCAGAGAAGTGCTTGTTACCAGACATTGCAAGGTTCTCGAAAAATACGGGACCTTGCCACTGGACCAACAGCAACGGTCATTAACGAAATCTATAAAATTGATTGAAATCAATTTTATTTAACAAAGCTACCAGAAGCTAACTTGTCAAAAATATTTAGACGCTGAGACACAACATGTATTCTGATGCCAGCACAATCATCGTATGGAACTATAATAAATGCTTGATGCTTGTGCTTATTTGCTCAATGAATCGTCAGAACATGCAGCAATTAATGCTCGATGTTGATGAATCGTTGTGATAATAAATGCACTGGATCAGTCTATTATTACGGTATCTCTACAATTAATTACTTTTTAGATGAACTGCTTAAATAATCCAACATGGCTAAATGCTCGTTATATCAGTGACCGATATACACATGAGCAGAAAGCTTCCGGCACAATTAATCGGCAACGCTTATTCCGGTATGCTAGTTAACTCTGAACATAACGACTGTCTCCTTCAATTACTCGTTGGCTTTGAGAAGATCAATAAAACGACCATTATATCGCAATGTTGCGCGCAATGTAATTAAGCCACTGTTACACACACGCAATGTAATTAAGCCACTGTTACACACACGCAATGTAATTAAGCCACTATTACACACACGCAATGTAATTAAGCCACTATTACACACACGCAATGTAATGCTCACATATAATAAAATCGTACTACGCCCACATAACATAGAGATTAATTCCCGATAAATTAATTATTAGTTAATGATTTTATTTCTAGTTGAAAGTTTCGCTAGAAATGCTTTTATGTTTCTTGATAGCTTAATATAGATGTGTTACAGATGTTTCTAAAACTCGTCTGTGCCATGAATTTCACGAATAGCATCTGTAAGTAGATAAATTAAATTAGTTCGTCTTTTCTTACACTTTACATGGATATATCGCCAGCTTACCAGCATGTCGCGCATGTGAGAGGGGAGACAGACAAGTGCCAGTAAAGAATAGCTGAACAGTAAAAAGCTTTTATGGCTGAACGACGAATACGATAATGATGCAAGTAAATGGTGGACGTTGGACGTTTTTTCGTCATTATACGAAGTGTCTATAGACTTCTTGAACGGCTGTTGGCCGGATGCATTCAATGTTGTGAAGTGACAGAGATGCTCTCCGCCAGTTGGCTTGATTGCTAGCAGCAGCAGCAGCTGGCTGGTGAGTGCCGCATCTCAGTCGCTGAGTGATGCACGGTGGACCAATGCAGTGTGCTGGTGCCAGCTGCCGCAGCTCCCGCCGTCATCCGCGACGGCACGAATTGGTTTCGGTTTCGTGTGCATCTACGGCGTCAGATAACGACCGATCTGCAATGTCGACACGCGCCAGCATAACATCTGACGATGTTCTACGTGTGTTAGTTTTGTGTCACTACCGACCTGAGTCGTCTATATACTACGATTTTCCGTTGTGCGTGTCGTCTTGCTGGAAACCTGAAATAAAACGATCATACGTTGAGCGTCGAGGCGTCAGAATTATATAAACAGTTGAACGATTCTGTTTCTATGCGTCGTTCTATATCCAGAGAAGCTCAAACAATATTTTTCTAGCATCTCATTTATTTCGTAGATGGAATGCACTCGTTACGCGCGGATGACGTGGTTGCGCCTACTAACGACGGGAATCTGTGGGTGGTCTGGTCAGCTGACGGTAATTCTGACGCTGTCGGTGGCGGCTGTTGTCGGACAAGACGACGAGGCCGACTTACTGCGACAGCCAGGTGGCCTTCACTATGCCGTGCCAGAGGAGCTGCACGTCGGTACGCAGGTCGCCAACATCGTCGTCGACGCGGGACTCCAGAAGCACGGCGTCGAGGCGCTGAGACAGATGAGGTTCCGACTGCTGAATCAACCGACAGGTGGTTTTGTAATCGGCAACACAACTGGTGTACTAACTGTCGGTTCGAGACTGGACCGTGAACAACTGTGTCCTGGCCTCGATGATTCCTGTCTGATACGGCTGGACGTTGCTGTGCAGCCGATGTCATATTTTCAGATTATAAAAGTAAGAATAGTGTATTTCACCTGGTTCTTACACGATCGTCGTGGAGTGACAGCAGTGTATCGTAAAACCACTTTTATGTTGTAAAGCTGTAGGATTTCTTGTTTTAACAGCGGAGACCGTGATTGATTGAAACCAGCTGTTTATTTTCATTACTGTTAACCCCGCGAACGGTAAGTAGTGACGTCATTCTATACGTCATTCCAAAGACCCTATAGATCCGCTCGCCTTATACTGTGTCTGTTCATGCCAAGACTTAAGATCGTCCCCGAAATGACCTATAAAGTGTCGAGTGGGACGTTAAGCCTCCACTCACTCACCCCAAGACTTAATACTTTGCTAAGCAGAGGTATTCAGTCTGCTGTCTTGATGCTATGTTTGCGCAAGGCTGCATGTAGACGTGATGAAACTCTTAAACGGAGGGTGATTTTACGTTTTTTAAGACTATCGCCGTTTTGCATTACAGTTAACTTCACGGTTAACAATATTACGTATTGAAGTTTACTAAAACTCGTAATTTCTGTGTAAGGTTTAAGTCGTGAAAATAGCATAGCTGCTGTGGATTTTCTTCATTGTAATGCTCTATGTACGGGGCAGGTTAAACGCCATTTCAGTGTTTTAACTTACTGTTTACGACTTGTACACTGATGTTGTTAGCTGGCTATGAGATAGAAAACAGTTTGCTTCACATGCGAACATACTGACACAACTAGCAACTACACCACAAAAAGTTTCGCAGAGCGTTGTCGGAACTGTAGTATACGTTTCGTAGTATTCAGAATAAATTTCCTTCTAATATAAATTTCTGACAGTTAAATTTTTAATGTTAGTTGGTTGTACTGAACTGTAGGTGTATATCGAAGTGGTTGACATTAATGACAACGACCCTTACTTCGAGCCGGACATACGAACGATCCAGTTGTCGGAGCTATCGGTACCGGGAACTGCCGTCCTTCTGCCCGCCACCCACGACGCCGACACCTCAGCCAACTCTGTAACCAGCTACCACCTCAGTGCTACCGAGCTGTTCAGTCTGACAATGTCCTCAAAGCTAGATGGCTCTACTGACGTGAAACTCGTGCTGGTCAGAGCGCTCGACCGTGAAGAGACTGATACACACCGGCTTGTTGTCACGGCGTTCGATGGAGGTGAACCTCGCCGGTCGGGAACTCTGAACCTCATCGTTAAGGTTTTGGACGCCAACGACAACAGGTTCACAAATATATGCATCTCGACTTCGACACGTTAAACATATCTCAACTCCCTGCATCATCAGCACTGCATCACTTACATGCATCAATTACTAGGCTAATTCAGTGAATTTCAGCATGAGCCGTCAAAAACGAGTTGTATGCCATTTTCGTGCGAGCGCGTCTGTTTATTGCTTTACGAGGTTTCGGCAGTCAGCCAACCGTTGGTCTCAGTTATCGTATAGCGTTGTTGCAGAACTTCGAATATTGCATTTTTCGGCCACTAAGCTATAACGTAGGCCCCCTAAGCGCTTTCATGTGTCTTACAAGTGTTAACTCTTTGTAATGGCACAAGATAGACACTTCTCACTAATCTAATAGAATCTGAATGTGCTCTGTCGACATCATCATTGATGATTACTTTAAGGCTTACTGGCATTTAGGCATTCAAGTAATACAATTTATGATCACTATTCCAAATGCAGTCCAATGTGTTCTGACGGGCGCAGGTAGTCCTCTTTGCCCGCATCTCAACATCACTTTCACATACAAATTGGTAGACTTCCAGTTCCTATTATGTCGGCGTCAAAATTAAAAAGAACATCTTGATTAGACCAATATTTATGAAGACTATTCTTAAAAGTATTAATAGTATCAGCCTCAACCACGTCATTTGGCAGACTATTCTACAAATTGACTACTCTAGAACTAAACGAATATTTTCTTATGTTATAATGACATGAAGATTTCTGTAATTTTTAGTTATTTCCCCAAAGGCTAGCAGAATCTCTCTGCGCGAATAAAAAAGTATGTAATATGCCTGATTTTGATGCATTTTGATTCGAGAAATAGGTAACAACAAGCATGCGAGAATATAGACCCCATCGAATGCATGAAATGCGGACTATTGCGATGTGGGCGTTTGTTCGTCTGTCCCGCTGGCGACTGTTCTTACTCATTCGCCTGATGGCGCCACTTCAGTGTGGCCGTTACTACACGATACGACCGTTACTTCATTACCACATAGCTGCTTGTTTCAACTCTCGAACTGATATATAAGTCATATCCGCTGTCACAGTAAATCTCGGCGTTTGTTATCGATCGTCTTGAGGAGTTATTCGCACGAACCCGACCCGCGAGCATGCAGTAAATAATTGTCCTAATTAAGTCAAGACGACAGTATGGCATTAAGATTGGTTGACTGTGGTGCGCTGAATCGTGGCATGTGCTCGCTGACGTTGCTCCTTGACCATGCTAATGGACTACTTCGTCGTCACCAGAGCGCCTCAGCTGCACTCGCCACCGACTGCTTTCTGCAAATGCAAAACGCATTTGGTCGAATGTAGGAAGGCGCTTGTTGCTAATCTCGTCAACATATTGATGCAATGCTTAAAATCGGCTTAGAACAGTTTCTCAACATCACGCAGCTAACTTGTCCACTAAATATAATTATTTGCGAAAGTTTTGGCTTGTTTATTATTGGCAAAATAGAAAATTTATGATGCATAAATCGGCTACTTGCTGTAGTCGCTGTCAGGAAGACTGGTTTGCTGACTTCTTCACTCAAGATAAACCTGTGTGTAAAATTTAACAAATTTTCGTTGCAAATAACAAATCGCGAAATTAAACAATGTTCTCAAAAGCTATCAAATATTGATTTTAAACTTTAACGTACGCGTATTTGATTTGAATTTTGAAATTAAAGTCTGTAGTTGATTTGTCGGTTTGTTGTGCTTTATTATATTTCATTTTACAAGTTGTGCAATAGGTTCTAACAGAGTAGATGTGGTTGTGTGTGCGTTGTATGCGTGTCGCTGATCATGGATGCTGGTGATCGTGATCGATAGACCGATCTTCGAGCGTGACCGGTACGAGGTGGAGGTAATGGAGAACAGTGCGGTAGGTACTCGACTGACGACGGTTCACGCGTTCGACGCCGACGTCGGCGACAATGCTTTCATAGTTTATCAGTTCGCGACGACGACGATTCACAGTTTTCCCGACACGTTTCACATCGACAACGCCACAGGCGCCATCAGTGTTGCTGGGACTGTCGACTACGAAGCACATCCGGTATATGCTGATCTTTATTAATCAACTTCAAAACGCACAGCAGAATAAATAGATCCAAACAGATAAACCGAAAAATAGAGCACACCATATCGAATGACTTAAATACTGAGTTTTCACACCGACCAAGTCTGTACATGAAGTTTTTAGTGCAACGAGCCAGCGTCATACACTGACAGGTTAAAACCAAACATATCTCAATGTTTATAGTTTGAATTTCTTTCGTATTATAAAAAAACCTGTCTGCAGCTTATCTGTCAACAGACCACAGTTGGGCCAAGCCTCATCATAGAGAAGTATATTGTATACATGTTAATTAGAGAACGACACGGTCAAATATTTCGTCTCCATCCCAACCTCACTCAGGCAAAATTTTCCCGTCCCCACCCCCATTCCCATCATATTGTTCCCATCTCCATCTCATTTGCTGTTGGCACATGCATGTATTTTTAAGAATTCTAAAATAACGAAAACGACGAACGTTTCAAAAATACGTACAAGTGCAACAAACATAGAGAAAACTAAAAAATAAGCAAAAATACTAAAAACGCTTTGCCTTCCACTTCGGAACCGACTTAGGTCATTATTGCTCCTTACTGTTTACTTAGCCTATCAGTTGTTTTTATGTTTTACCATGATGGTGTTTGTCTGTCATGTGTTCCATGCAATAAAAGGTTTACTTATCCAGTAGTAGCCTACCTATACATCACCTGGCGAAACATGCATGCACGCCGTCGACGAGGACTCGCGAGAAATACGGCCAGACGTCACTGGTGCTTTCACCCGGAGGAAACGAAATGAGCTCACTTTTGTAGTCTACTTATATCAACTTTCTCCGTTATTTCTTGTTGCAAAACTATGATGAGTGAACGTATAATAAGCACACACCACAGTGAACTCTGACATGTAAGACAGCACCATCTGTTGTCGCACTGTTGTCGCCATTCTGCCCGCCCAAATTTTTTTGTACCCGAAACCATTTCCTGGATGCCATGGAGCTACCCTGAAAATTTAGAGACAATCGCCCTACCCGTTCCCGATTTATAGTAGACAGACAGACACACAAAGCGCCTTATAGAAGGTTAAAGATATGATAAATTCATACTGTTACCGCGGTAATCACATTATCGTGTCATTCTCCAACATGTTTAGGTGTATCAGTTGATGGTAACGGCGACTGACTGTGGCTCGCCGGAGAGGTTGTCGGCTGACGCGATAGTCGTAGTCCGGGTTGGCGACTCGAATGACAACTCACCTCTGATCCGCATCAACACCCTACGCGCTGCAGACACGGACGTCGCTACGGTACCGGAAGACGCGCCACCGGAAACGTTTGTCGCTCACGTGATCGTGAGGGACGCCGACAGCGGCGACGACGGCGAGTTTACGTGCCTCCTGAGTCCGCCGAGTGTCGGCGATCGGTTCCGACTACGCGCGACGCATGACGGAGAGTTTCAAGTCGTCACGTCTGATAAACCGCTCGACCGCGAACTAGTCGATAGGTGCGACATCTGTTCGCTTGGCTGCAATGTGTGCCTTACTGGCTAACTTGAAAATGTATTTTAGGCCGCATTTTATAGCGTGGGCGTCTGTCAGTCGGTTTGTCTGTCTCTGTTACGCGGGCGACTATTCTTACTCATTCGTCAGATGGCGCCACTTCGATGCGGCTATTCATAATAATATGAATTGCAGACAAGCCTAGTAAATATGTGAGAACATTTCGTAGAAAATGTTAAGTTATTGAAAACTTGCATTTTGCGTCCTGATAGGTTTGTAGCCGCACTTTGTACTTTGGCAATAGCTGTGGGCGTTTAATTACTGAGTGCACAACGTGTATAGCTACGACGTGGAGCTCGTATGCACTGACCACGGTCAGCAGGCCCTGGTCAGTGTCCGGCAACTGACCATTGACGTCATTGATGTGAACGACGTCAGTCCGCGCTTTGACCAGGCCGTCTACGTCGCCGACGTCCTCGAAAACAACTTCGTCGGCGCATTCGTTGTCCAGTTGAACGCCACCGACGCCGACTCTGGAGAAAACGGCCGGATTGTCTACAGCATAGTAAACGAGGGTGGTGACCGTGGCGGAGAAGTGTTCGAAGTGGATCCAGACACGGGGACCGTCACTGCGAGCGCCGTACTCGACCGTGAAGTGATGTCACGCTACAAGATGCGTGTCCGCGCTGTCGACTGCGGTAGACCGACGCCGCTCACCGGCACCGCCATACTCGTCGTCAACGTTATCGACATCGACGACGAACTGCCGCAGTTTCTTTCCGCCACCTACTTTTTCCAGGTGGCTGAGAACCAGCCAAGTGGAACGGAAGTTGGTCGACTGTTGGCTATCGACGCTGACTCCCCGACACACGGCCATTTCTACTTCCGGCTGAAACAAACGAACGGTGAAGACGATGTTGAAACGTTCATTATTGACCGACAAACAGGTGCTATCATAACGACAAAACCGCTAGACCGGGAACAGAAAACTGCGTATGTTCTGGTCGCCGAAGTCTTCGAAATGAAGTATGCCGACGACGTTGATCACGATGATGAAAGCGTTTCCCGCCACTCAGCGTCATCGTTAGCCGTCGGCAAGTTGAATTCCACCGCTCTCGTAAACGTTCAAGTACTGGACGTCAACGACAACAAGCCAGTTTTCGTCTTAAGGCAACCGAAAGTTTATTCGGAGACCGGAAATGGGGCGGAGGCGGTGATGACTGTGTCTAATGTGGCGCGAAAAGGCAACGTCGTGGCAACGTTGACGGCGATCGACGACGACGACGGCAATAACGCCCTGGTCACGTACTCCATCGTCGCCGGCAACGACCGCAAATTGTTCCATATAGACGCTGAAAGTGGCGATATCATAGCCGACATCGACTTCCTGGGCGACAGAGATAACCAGGTAAACATATACAATTCAGGTGCTTGCTTTATTCAAAATTTCACACCAGATTATTTCCTTAACGTAAAAGCTAAAATTTAATTCACCAACTTATACTAACCGAGCATCAGCTGCTATAGGACTCACAACGTGACCCACAATTATCGTATGTACTGTATATTGCTAATACTGACATTTATTATGTGACTGAAAAAAATGTCTGAGAAAGGTATAAAAAGTTATAATTAGCCAGAAATAAGTCATGATAACGCCAGTATCTCGACGTGAAAGATTTCATTAACTTCAGCGATATAACATGTACAACAGCGACGACAAAGACCCGGGCAGCCTTACATGAATACTTCGATAAATTCTAATTAGTATTGTATTGCACTTTGCAGTGTCAATTTCCAATATAATTATAATGATTATACTAATTTTCGTCGAGATACGCTAATGCTATACAAGAAAACATGTTCTGACACACACTGCTTTTAAGCATGTATAGCAAACAAGCAAACATGCATGAAATACATTCATTGGACTCTGCTCCTTTACAAGGTAAGGTAAGGTAAGGTAAAGTGTAGATTTGAATAGCGCTATTATCACAAGGTCTCTAATGCGCTGAGCACGCTAGTATCTGGAGAATAGCCAGGTTTTCAGGCCCTGTCTAAAGGACTCATAGAGTACAACATGATAGCTGTTAGAAACCAGGCCAGATACTGTCCATGGGTCTATGTATTTAAACTTCTGACTGATCATATACTGTACAATGTATGTGCGTCACAAACATGTGCATTGTTGATGAGCTGGTATAACAAGAACTAGACGTGCGTTAAGTTCACGGGTCAAGTTCATCGATAATGTGGGCCCGGTTGCTGAGGCAGAGCTGATCTCTATAATCCTTTCGAAAGTGATCATAAATCTGACATTAATTATTGATTTCGTTGTTGATGACTGAAATTCGCCGCCGCTGCTCGCTGCACGGCGATCACGCGTGAGTTCGCAGCATGACCTGGTCAGATAAAGTTACTCGTACAGCAGCAGAACTACGATGTACCAGTAGACGAGTGAGCGGTGGAGCGTGCGGTTGCTGCCAGTCCTTGTGGACTCGGTGGTGCAGGGTTATGACACGCGGATGCTGCGTGCGCAATCCGTTTATCAATCTGCTGGATGGCCTCTGCCGTGTCGTGTCATGTGGCAGCGGCCGCGTTCCAAGTCGTCGAGCTGGAACGTACTCCGGGGACTGTGAACACTACGCCACGCCGGCCACACAGCTTGTAATGTAAGTTATGATGACGACGCGCGCGCCTAACACTCCGCCACTAACGTCACCGTACCCACGTCGCCCGCCAACGAGTCAGTTCGTAGGTCGGTCAATAGAGATACACATATTGCCCGCACTGGACTGCGCTGCCGCAGAAACATTTGTCGACAGTTGCATGTATTCTCCAGGCTGCCAACACATGCTGCGAATCGATTAAGCTGTGTTATCTGACTGATCTAAGTCATGACAGGACTTAGTTTCGAATACATGACAGTGACACCGTTTTCCAAAAAAAGCTCACCATTTTTATTTTATTGTAGTTTCTACAAATGTTAACAAGTAATTTGCAAAATCACAATTATTGACATGTCCACTTCATCTGCGTATTGTTACTACACTACCTTGGGAAATATTAATTTTTGGTTTTTGGACCATTTTGGCTGATTTGTTCTATCAACAAAGCTGTTTAAATGACTTAGAAACGTGACGATAAAATCTGACCAATGAAAAATATTTACTGTTGAATATTGTCATGATGTTGAGCTGAATGCTGGGGCAAGAGATGCTTCATCTACTTTTGCCATTACTGTGACGCTGACATCTTTCAGCAAGGCAGTGTGCCTGCACACTGATGTGCACATAAGACATTTGAGTTATTGCAGCGTGAAACTCTCAAGTTAACTGCTTATGACCTCCATTTAGGCCTCTGTAGATGAAAGAGTAGGTTATTGTAATATTTAATCTCTGCTGGACAATAATAATGTGTGGCAAAACTGGATATTTTTCAGTCTGTGCAACATCAATATTTAACATTTTGGCAATAGTCATTATGACGCAATTCAAATTTTTCCAAGGTAGTGTAGCAACAGTATGCAGGTGAAGTGGGCAAGTCAATAACTGCTGTGTTGCAACTTACCTCAGTATACTGTGTGCCAAATATTACAAAAATAGGTCAACCTTTGTAAAAAAAACTACAGCGAAATAAAAAAGGTGAGCGTTTTTTTTGAAACACGGTGTATGTATGTTTTGTATGTAAATCTATTTCCATCTTTGTACACAGTGTCTCAAAAACCGGACTT
>Ga0126335_1001321_pt1 | contig 13736 bp, 7 predicted proteins | sample OlaspJWI45metaG_FD_108409 | JGI IMG/M metagenome (GOLD analysis project Ga0126335, IMG submission 108409) | Marine gutless worms symbiont microbial communities from Oahu, Hawaii - Olavius sp. 1 OAHU.JWI-45 metaG | ecosystem: Host-associated > Annelida > Digestive system > Unclassified | place... | reverse complement strand
TGTCCCCGCAAACTGCTGTTGGTAAAAAATTAATAAAGTTTAAAACTAGCCAATTGTGGAATAAATTACCCGATCAATTGAAGCAGATTCGGTCTTTAAATTGCTTTAAATTACAGTTAAAAATTATTTACTTAATAAAATATGCTGAAAAAATAAATAATACTCGACAATTGTGAATTGTGTATACTGTATTATCGTTAGAGCTTAGACACTTGACATTGATTTGTTGTTCAGCATGTAATGTTTGTGTTTACGGTAGCCAGCGTTGATGGGCTGAAGCCCTTTCTGGCAACCAGCCTTTTTGGCGAATTAATTTTCTTCTTCTATAGTTCAGAACGTGCTGCTGACTTGTTCTTGAAACCATTGGCATCCTGTCGGACCACACAATGAGACGTTCATTAAGACCACTTGCCTACACAGTAGCACAATCAATCAGCCGACAGATTTAGGCACAGACAGATGGACTCGCTGACAAAAACAAAAGGACCTAATCGTCACGTTTCATCGAACACTGTTCAACAGAAAGCACTCACCTGTGTCGTGATGTCGGCCGATACATGCAACGATCAGGCCTAGACGAGATAAAAGTCCGGTCGGCCTACGCACGCTGATTTCACGACTCAGGACAGGCCGATCTACCGAGTCTATAGACGGCTGCCCTGCTGTGCTGACAGTTGAGGCTTGCATGGTTATAATCACGGCCGGTCCGTATGACTGTGAATCAGCAGCATATACTAGCTTATAGGCCTATACCGGCCGGCTGCCAGTGCCACGCAGCCTATAGGCCAAGCGCTAATAAATAGGCCTACTGCAAAAAAAAGCTTTTTCTCTGCCCACGCCTCTGCCGCCTCCACTCAAACGGCACCGGTAGCTAGGATTTGTAGTAGCATTTTATAGCTGGTTTGAGTAGTAGTAGTAGTAACTTTCTTTAATAACAACTTTGTCAACTGCAAAGCTATATCAAATTATGGATATAAAAATACACGAAGGCGATACGACAACGTTGCTTACGTTTACGTCGCTTAGTGACCAGCACATCGTGCTGTCCATACTTTCCACTCATCTCTGACCATTGCCTTGAACAGACGTCATACGCCGTGCCCATCGTGTGGTCGACCTCGGTTTCTTTTTTTGCAGGAACAACCCAGTGAAGTGCCTGTTTGCGTTTACGGGGTTTTCCATGCGTTGCACCTGACCGGTCGGTCGATTAGGCTAATCTCATCCTTGGGCATCTTCCACCATCAATACTCAGACGACAAGCTTTACACAGTCTTCAACCCCACCTCAGACAGCGACCTCAAGAGACTGTCTGAGTGTGCTGAGGCAGTGACAGTATGGAACCTTTCAAATGGACTCTTGCTGAACCCCTCATAAACCGAAGCTTTGATCACTGGAACCAGGTCACAGGTTGCTAAATCTGACAGTACAGCCAGCATCAGCATAGGGGACACCACAGTCAAGAAATCAACCGCTATCCGTGTGCTGGGTGTAACAATCGATCAATAAATACTTAACCTTTGATGACCATGTCACAAAAGTTGTCAGTTCTTGTAACTACCACATCCGTAGTCTGCTGCGTCACATTCGTCATCTGATCGACTGCGAAACTGCAAATACCACAGCGTGCTCAATAGTTGCCACTAGACTAGACTACTGCAATGCAGTGTTATACGGCATCACTGGCAAAAACATTATGCGACTGCAACGTGTTTAGAACTCTCTGGCTCGAGTTGTCTGTGCTGTACCATTCCGCAGTTCTTGAGCCCCATTACTCGTTCCTTGCACTGGCTTCCAGTTGAAGCTGACGGCGCCCGGTGGTAGCAACTAGCTGGCAATCGTTTGACAGATACGGCAGTGCCAGGTTGTTGAGCGCCTTATGGACTAGGACAGCAAGCTTCAATTCTACTTGCTGTCGTACTGGTAACCAGTGTAGTTGCTGCAAGAACAGTGTGATGTGATCACACCTTCCCGTGACCTTCAGGTGATAGTGACCAAGCATGCTGCAGCCTGTAAACGCCGGAGCAGGATGTCGGAGATGCCGTATAAAAGAGAGTTACAGTAATAATTCGGGAAAGGCCATATCGATTATGAGCAATGTTCCTATACTGTGTGCCACTTGTTACTTGTACACCACTACACACAAACAAAAAAGAAGTGCAAGTGCTTTTGTAACGTGCAACAGTGCCTAAGAATGTTTCACACTGTAGCTAATCAGTCAGTTATAGGAACAGTATGACAGTTATATTTGATGTACATTATGCGAGCATGTATACAAATATGGTAGAAAAACTGCAAATATTAATTTTATTACCTCAAGGGCTATGAACATAATAAGAGCTGTGTACACAACCACAGGCAAAATGGCCTATAACTGATGTTGCTGTGCATTTAGGTGACGTCATGTTGCCATGACAACGTTATCGCAATATCTGTAGCTGAAATCAAGTTCGCCTTTCTTTAGTTAGCGCGTCGTTTACACGATTTTATTATCTCGTGTGAACAGTTTTCTTAGTTACCAGTTGTGCGAATCGGTTTCGGTCATTAAAAAATACTCTGGCAAAGTTTCCGTCTAGTTTTGTAACTCGACAGTTGCAGCTGCGAGGCCTATGATGACAACTCGGCTGTAACAATATTGTGTCGCAATGTCGAACGCACACTCAGACTTCTACTTACCGCGTGTCATGTATCTGACAACGCTCGTTGCGTTCATCGTGATGGTGACTCTGGCACTGATCGGCAACGCCATCGTGCTCGCCATCAACTTGGTGGACGTCCGCCGCTTGCCCCACTTCAGAATCAACATGAACCAGCTAGCAAACGGCGTGCCGTGCTTAGCCAACGTTATGACCGGAACGTTCGCTGTGGGCTGGTTTACGTACGTCGCCATGGCCGGTGTCGAGTCTCTGGAACATCTTGGAAGAGTCTGCCACATCGTGACTTCGCTGTTTGTCTGGACGAGTGTTGCGTACCTGATGGGCCTGCTGATGATGTCCGTCGACCGTGTGACGGCAGTACGCCGGCGAGGAATATATGCTGGTGACCGGTTTCATCGCCGCAGCATTGAGATGACGATGGTCGGCGTCTGGCTGTCCGTTGCTGGCTCATTCCTCTACGCCTCGACAGTCAGCATCGTGTTGACCGCATCAACCAGAATCGAGATCTCGATGAAAATGCTCTGCTTTATTCGCGTCGACGACGGGTTAGAGATGCACGGAATAGTAATTTTATAGCAAGCTAACATTATTCGGCTTATTATTACTATGATTTTCGCCGCATCGTTCACGTCGTTTCAATTTGCTGTTATGAGCGTCTTACAGACAGACGTTCAGTCTAGCTCCTATTTCTGTCAACTGTACTCTGTTTTAACTTGTATGAAGCAGTCAGAATGAATAACTAGACATGAAATATTTTGAGCCCAACGTATTTGCTAATGCATTGACACAGCGCAAGGTCAAAGCTATACGGAGACAGATTTTGACCTTAAGGACCAAAGCCAAGAGTAACGAGTAATGAGTAGAAGCTTAACGTTCCACTCGGCACTTTATAGGTCATTTCGGGGACGAGGCTAAGAATAACCATCGTTGCCTGCTGTTACTATTGCGATAGGTGCTTCCGGATAGTGGCTGTGGGTTATTTGCTGCCGTTAATCGTCATCGTCGGATGCATGGTATCAGCTACATTCATGGCCTACCGTGGAGATTGGTTGGCGTCAGTAGTAGACGATGGGCAGGTCGTCGCAGCGGTGCTGAAGGAGCAGCGAAGAATGTTGAAATTCCTGGCATCTTTGATCATGTGTTGGATCATCGGGAACGTGCTACCGCTGATGTACGCTCTGCGTGGGTCGCTGTCTCTGTCCACGGAAACCCTGCTAGTGCTGCTGATCGTAATTCATCAGTTGGTGCTGCCAACCGCAACGGTAATCTGCCAACGTCGTCTGTGGTCGCGAGTTCGGCGCTTCATGGGAGCCGTTTGGGTCGGCAATCCGCAGACGGTTAACCGTGGCGGCGGTATGCCGACAGAACACGACAGCAACAACGACGACGATGACGATGACGACGCCGTCGGCAACAACGTCGCCACTGACGTCTCGAGTGCGGGTCCTTCATCACGCAATGCCGGAGACGGACCGCTTGAGATGGAGACGAGGACCACCCAAGACGGTCACAAGCGGACCAAGACTGAAAGTGAGGCTATCGAACGCTTGGATGACGTCGACGATGGACGAGATGCCAGTCAACTGCTGTTCTCCATGCTGACCCAGAACTCCACCGGTCACTGCAATTCAGGTAAACTATTCATTAAACTGAGACGACATATTTCATATTTGCGTACTTTTCTTAAATAGGCTATTCATACGATAGCAATAGCGTCATTTGATAATTAACTCTATGGTCAGTGTCGTTGCCGACATTTTGATGGGCAGTTATTTACATTGCGTGTAACCCACATTCGTGACTCAAAAAATGGCGCACGTCTTACCATAGATTTGGTGAATTCGTTTATGTCAGTGCTCTGTATATGTTGCTAATATCTGGAAGTGAGTGCAAGTAGGACTTGTTACAGTAATGAACATAGGCCTAGGCAAAATAAGAAAATGCATTAGTTTCGGCACATTTGCAAAATACCTGAAAACTGGTGAAGAGCTTGTGGTATGAGCTTCACTGGCTAAAGATCAGTACCTTATCTTGCAGACGTGTATGTCAGACTAATTCCGCTAATTTTGTGTAATGTTCAGGATTTTTATCGATTTGACCTTATTTCCTACATTTTGATGTTGGTTTTCTTCACGCGATCTGCTATATACGGACAATTCTATCATAAGATGTGGGCGTGGACGCCGTGGAATTGCGATCGACAGCTCGTGGATTTGACTTTCGGTCATCCTATTTTCACTAATGACTGGGCAAGTTGTTCACACACTTGTGCCTCTGTCACCAAGCAGTCATATGATATTTGGTACTGGTCAAAAGGCGGCGATGCGCTATGGTCTGCGGCTGAGGTAATAAGAAGAAAGTAAAGACAGCATAGTGAGCATACTGCCAAGCTTAGACGAAGTTGCGTATTTTCGGTGTAAATATTTAGCATGCTGCTTTATAGACTGCCAGTCGATAGAGAAAGCTGTCGGTCTGCATGCTGTTTGATGTTGTCCGCAATACTGAATCACAGTATCTTAAAGACATGTTTGCACGGTTCAGTGACAAACGACAGAGATCGTCAAAATATGAGGCTAACTTTGTCGTCAAACTAATAAGAACTCGACTATAGGTCAACTTTCCTTCTCAATTACAAGAGTAACTGTTAGAGTATAGAAATCGAGAAAACATACAGACGCATGACAGTTTTGCCGGTGTGACATGCCACATATGTATTAACTTTTACTCCGTTCCCATTTGTTACATGTAGCCTATTATTGTAAGGCGCTACTGCGCTCCGGTAGAGCAGCGTAGTAGCAATTCTATATGATGATGATAATGACGACGACGATGACGATGCTGTTTACGTTCAACGTTTACAGATGACGCCGCGAAACGTGGTGATGCAACTGACGAGACGTCAACTGCGGCCGACTTCGATGCCTGCAGTGACCTCACGGCGTCGAAGAACGACGTCAACGATGGACCCTTGTCGACATCAGCCGAGAACCTCCCGGTCAACTGCGACGATCAGACACTAGACCTGTCGACTTCACAGCATCAGGATGAGGTGGGCGACGCCACAGCTGACCCGGGTCCGGACCGTCTCGTGCTGGCTATGGAAACTAAAGAACATCTCGTGTACGACGAATGCGGACTTGGTGACGCTACTACAAATCCGACGTCAATGTACGGATGCTGTGGTGAAGAGGAAACCGCATCTGAGAAATCTGAGATAGATTTTAATGAGAAATGAAATTGTTATCGTCGGACAGCGTAATCATTTTGATCAGCTGTGAGGCCCTTGCAACGATGTACACGTCTATGTACATTCAAGATTATAAACAAACTTTGAATTTTTATCGTTTATAAACTCCGCTTTCAAGAGCTGTATACTTTGTTGTTCCTATAATGCAATTGTTTTACTATGTCTGGGTGATTTGTGCAATCCCCAAACCGTATCCTTTCATTCGTTTGTTTCTGCAACTGCATCTCTCGTCTCCCATTTTTTTTCTAACTCTAGCATTTTCAGTGTCTCCATCACGTGCACGTCGTGAGCTGTATTAGCTAAAATGATAACTTTTCGTTTGATATGTCTGTATCACCGCACCGTAATGTTTTTGCTTTATTCTTTACTGTTGCACCTTTTGTTTAGATTCCAGCTTGAACTAGCTGCTGTAAGACTGGCATTGATCGTTAGCCTCAACAAAAAGACATGGTTCACAATTTCCAATGTGCATGTTCAAGCGCGTATGACGGTTTTTGTCAATCATTTCGACGCAGTCACTATACGAAGCACTTCTGCCTACATACCCACCGAAGACGATCTCTAGCCGTTCCGGCTTTTAACCTTCGGGATCTACACCATCGTAAAAATAATAATAATGTCAGCTTTTCAGGCTCAACATTAAACGATTGATTAATAAGTGATCCACTGACTAATTGATTAAATGTAAACTGATAATGCAGGAGCACAGTATGCATCATTCAGCACAACACCGGAAAACACACTTGTACAATTTTTTATAAACAAAACAGTTCACACGTGAAAACTCCGAAGCTATCTCTATAACAAATACGTAAAACAACGTAAGTCAAACACATTCGATCGATCACGAGAAACGTCACGTCGCTGGTCAAAACAATCACAACCGAAGAAATTCGAATCTTTCGACGAGTGATGAAGTGACTGAAGTCAGTAATCGAAAACGAAACCAGAAACGATAATTTTATCTCCTGAGGCAACACTGGTCACTCTGCTCTTTTAACTGTCGCTCTGCGAAAAGTAGTCTGCCAGAAATATATCAGCTATGTGAATTGCACGATATTGTCTGTATATAGGAGCATTGGCTTCTTCCCTCCGAGTTAAATTTGTTGTCACAAATACACGCTGTTTTTTTATCATTAGCTCATCAACTGTTGCTGTTGACAAAGACGCAGGCTACTCACTGGTTGACCGTATGATGGGACAGCTTTCCTGTTTAAGCAGTGTCTAGCAACGTTATCAGCGTCACTGATACACATGAATCACGAATGACTGCTATTCTGATTCGGACTGGCCACGCAGCTCGAGACTCCGCTGAAAAATATCTAGATATTTGCATAAGACCAAGATCTAGCACCTGTGGCGCTTCTTCATAGATCGAGATTCAGCTGACATGCAGCAAAGTCCAAAACGTTTTCGACAGCTGATGACTAAAGAAACGAGAAAAAATAAGATGAGTTAACTTCCTAATCAAGTGAAATATTGAATTAACACTTCCACTTTCTTGCGTTTGTTTGCAGTACTTTTATCAGTTCTGTGACTTGTGCGGAATTTTAGGAATGCCGTGATTATCGATTCTAAGCCTGGGTCTTTGAAAATTCACGTCACTCACCGTCTATGCAGACCGCTATGATACACGGGCTCTCGCAGCTGTTGGTCTTGCACATCAATGCAACAACTACTGGCTGTGCCTATTCGAGTCAAATACGCCACAACAAACAACAGAAAAATATGAATGAAAACAACGTAAGTTAAGAGACCGAATGTGATAAACTGTGAGGGTCAGGAGCAGCCAATGTTGTTGGCAATAATAAAATGTAAAAGAAAATCTTCAAGCAAATTATGCAAATACCACATGGCAAGACGCGTTCAAGGAAACAAAACATCAACACAACAATCAACAATTTGTCAAAGAACCATTCACAATATTCAACATTTTCCACAGTGTACGAAGAACACTCACACTCCTTCGCGTACGCCTACACGCGTTTCGCGATATAATACTATATAACCTGGAAAAGCTGAGGAATAATTTTTACTTCACTTTAAACTCTTAACAATCAATTTTGCAACGTTTCCTGTTTTTAATTGACAGCGATGCACTGAAAAGTAGCGGATTGTCACATTATTTTAGAGTACTTTAGTCCGACATTTTCTACATGTTTGAAAAAAGCGTATATTATTCATATTACATGAATACATGCCCAATCATGACGGTCTGCACGCTACACTTCAACAGCACAAAGGCCTATCTGCAAATAACTTTCAGGCGAAAATAACCAAACAAATAACAACAGAAAAACATCAAACAACGACGCAAATATCGCTATCAAAATGCACAATTCAACAACACGAATAAAACCACGGCAAAACAACCAGTTCTAAGCGACGACAAACTTTTACGGTCATGTAACCTTAGCTGTGTAGTTATACGTCATTAAAATCCTTTGTGAGTGACATCAGTAGTACGTTAATGCAACATTCACAACATCAAAATGGCACTGTAAACGAACATGCAAAATGTCCGTGGTAAAGACAATGTCAGAAGTGTTGTTTGTACTCTGAAAACTACCGATCAGACTTTGATGCAATTTCTGAGAGCAATGAATAGAACAGAATTGGGCACGACTGACCTTTGATCTTGGGAGCTATATTTGTACTTTTCCAGCAGGCTTATTCATATTTGTGGCGTTAGAAACGACAGCGAATAAATTTGCGCTCTCTAAAACACGCAGATTATTACGCATTTGGAATTATTAGTTCGAAGTTCCCCTGATTGGAGGCCGCAAGGCACATCCTGTTGGAACCTTTAAGTCAGCAAAACACGCAACAGGGGCGGAGTCCCCCTTAGCTACGACCTTAACTAAAAACACGAAGACCATTAAAATGTCTCGTCGCTCTGACACAAAAACTTAACCAAGAAAAACAAAAAAAACTGCGAAGAGTACGACGATGATCATAAAGGTAAACTGGAAAACAGGGTCAACACACAAAAATATGTACCAATACAACTTGACCACTCCCGACTACAGCTGCTTGATGTGCTTGAAAAATAAATCCCCTCGACACTGGACTCTGGCTATATTTTGCCGATATGCAACAAAGTCAAATATGCATGACTGAAAGCGAATTCTGAAAGAAGATGCCAAATATTATAAAGAACATTTTGTATACTACAGCATTGTTTTTGAATCTCGACAGTAATAAATCAGTTTCCTAATCCTACATTGCTCTTACTTGCTGGCAGTATAGGCCAGTGTTTACTAGAATCACGGCACTAAACTGCGTATTCTCTAAGGTAAACCGTTACAAATTTTAAGGATATCATATTCACCCACATCTTTTAAGCTGGCGAGGTATTATGCAGCCAGAATTTAAGAAATTCAAAATATCCATTGCACTACATAATTTTAGCAAAATCTTCGAACGAAATACAGCGATATTATGCGTCCATGTCCGCTGCCGATTTGTATCACAGATCACACAATTCTACTTACTATAAGCCAACTGCGAGATAGATTTACCAGAAAATCAAAAAGACAAATAAACTGCCAAATAAATTCACCACAATAGTAATATGTGTAAAATATACAAAACTGCACAACACCAAACAAAAACAAGAATATAAATAAATATATAATATACACACACCGATAAGAAATATATTACAGCAGAACTACGTAGCAGAACGGGCCTACTAACTACGTAGTAAATATCGCAGCATGAACAAAAACGGCTCTCAGTGACATCAATAAAAACAAAGAAAACTGTCAGTTATAACCAAGTAGGCCTGAACCGACTTTATTCAAGTAGAATTTACAGTTAAAATGTTAAGATATGCAGCCGGTTTTTAAGCTAAAAGAATTCGATCACATAGTTTAGTACATCTGGTCGCACAACCACAAAAACGCTGTCCATGTCCATTATATACAAAATACACAGAATTGCACGACACTAAAACAGAAAAACAAAAGACAAAGTTCTATAATCACGCAACGACATATAAAAACACTCGTAGCTAATCAACTAAAACGTCAACAGTCTCACAGCACAACCTACGGTTCGTAAAACATCAAAAAAACTGAAGCTATCAACGTCTCTCTGTCAAACAACCATTCACCAGTGCAACAGCAGCAAGCGTGAGATCAACCATCCTGCCTGCAGCCATTTCTCAGCTTCTAAATGACGAAAAACGGGCACAAGAGAACACGCGAGTAGGTCAGCATGACATTACAGCTGTAGTGACGGTCTATGGGGGCGCTCTAACTTGGCTTCATTCATAAACACTGGGCAGCTGTAAGAGCTTAATAGCCTTGTTTGTCCAGCTCGTGTACTGTCATGTGTACAACATATTTGTATTTTATAAGCGAATAAAATGATTTGATTTCATTTGACTGTAGATCCTCCTAAAATAATAAAGCTTTGATGATGGAACTGTAACGGTAATTGTGGATTCTCGAGAACACCGGTTGATGCAATGTGTAAATTGACACGACATTCAAGTACTTTATTATATAATTTTTTGTAGGCCTGCATGTTTGAACATAAGATTAGATGTCGCATTTGAGCGAACGCACTTGGTCTCAGCTCTGGACACCTCTGAAGTTATATGGGCATGTCGCTCATTTCGGAATTTCTATTTTTGTTTCTTTTTAAACTTACATAGTTATATTTATGCTTTGGACACACATTTTGTAGCCTTATTTACCCCTCCGCCCCTTTCTAGGCCGCTGGTTTCTTGTCCCGGAACAGCGGCTGAATTGTATGATCGAGTTTAGAGCATGCTGATATCGCCTGAAGTCAATATAAACAATAACAGCAACTACGGCATACATAGGCTCCGCGTAGCTGATGAAGAAAAAAGTCTCAGAAATTCGACTAGTGTACATGCTATATGAAGATGCTACGCGATTTACTTTCAACGCCATAGAAAAAACGCAACAATTCAGACAGCTGGGAAAGCGATCCCCGCCGCTCCCTGGTTACGCCCATGACTTCACAGAGACGAGAATAAACACTGTAGTCCGGTCTGAGTTCTCCCTTGCTCCGTGGTACGCCTTGAGCCGACATAGTGTGTCGAAGGTTCCGAGCTTATGCAGAAAGAAGCAATAAATAAACGCTGCACAACAGTTACTAACTTAATGTGCGATGCACGTCGATGCAACTATACATCAAAACTGAGAACCCATCGAGACAGAAAAGTAAGTTAAGTAACGACGGCAGCTACTGCGGTAGCGGCAGTGAAACAGTCAGTAACCACGTGACAACAACAACATCCGGAATTCAAGCTTCAAAACGCGAAGTAGCAGCGAGCGACGCGCAACGACGACGACGACGACACGACACGACGTCACCGAGATTAAAGTCAACAAGTCAAGACGGCTGACGACGTGTCAAGCCGTTGACACCGTTCTCTTCAGTTCTTTCAACTAACTTTCAGAACCACATGCACATACGATATACAGTACATTCGATATTCGATCATTGATATAATTCAGCAAAAACCGGTCAGGTAAGGCCCAGCTTCAGAGCCAAAGAAATGCAGTTAAGGAAAACTGACATCAAAATACGCACACGAGACAGCAACCTGAAGGGTGTGGAGGTCAAGTTCTGCAGAAGGATCGACAACTGGAAATGCCACGAGAAAACAATGACTGATGTCATGCTGACTGGGATAAGCACACATACGTACACAGACGATGTTGAGGATAGCGACAGAGTCAACGCACACACGACCATTAAGTCGCCAATACCTGTACCTCGGACGCCTAGAACGGCGACTGGAGAGGAATGCCAGGGCACGCCAGAGTGGCGGAGGTCAGCTCGGGTGATGCCGAGGAGATGCCGGCTGGCTGTTCGGTCGAGCCCTGCTGCTTGAGGGCTCGCAGGCGGTCGACTCCGAGACGACTGACCGTACGTAGCTGCGGCAGGAGACCGATGGCACGGGCAAAGAGCTGGCGCTGGGTAGCGGCGTTGTAAGTGCAGTGGTCTCGTAGGGCGTCCAGCACGCGGTTCTGCAAGTCGTCGACGCGTTTTGCGTCAATCAGTCCATGACGATCTACCATTAACACCGAAACACTATAATAATAATGGTTTTTATGTATTGCAGCACAAATGCTGGATTACACAATACCTGCCACACATCAGTGCATATAATATAACACATATCATCATATGAACATAACATAACATACGCAGTTTAGCACAGTAATATACACGCTGCCAAATAGCGACACAAGGCTTACTCAATGTCGTAAATTAACAATTATACAAACCAAAACGACAATAAAACACATAATACAACATAAGACACGACTTGATAGTGGTAAATATTTACAAACAAGCAATCTCTCTTGGCACCACCCGGGGATCGAACCCGGGATCTTTCGATCCCAAGTCGGACACTCTAGCCACTACTCCACCGCCCCCCCCGAGCCCCGAGTGAAAAAACTTTCCCAAACCCAGTGGCCATTTGGCGGCGCTGAGCCCCTGTGAGACACCAGCTTACACTGCGAGCCCACGTGGTGTGTCTGTTCAGGCCAGGACCAATATTTATTATACTGCTTGTGCTTGGTGATGCAGCGGTCTCCTAGCCGGAAGTTGAACTGGCGATCTACTAAGCAATGTCCGTCACCCAACCGAATGCGCCATCAGAGTGTACACATAGACAATAATAATTACGATACGATATAATAAAAAAATTAAGAGCATGTACTTCATTTAAAGAATCAATAACAACTGCATAGACAGTACTTTTACATTTTCACTGAAACAATAACTCTCGATCATCAAATTTCTTCATAAGTATAAGCAAGAGGCAAATCCGACTTCAATGAGCAGAAAAGTTTCTTAAGTTTCGTACATGTGATTAGTGCGAGTGCAGCCATGCAGGCTAGAGTGGATATGTCAATGGCGTGTCTTCGTAGTGACGCTCCGAAATCAGCGATTGCTTCCAACCAGGCCGGCCCAAACGTCGACAGACACAGCTGCTGGTGAAGTACAAGCCCATTACTGAAGATAACTCGGTCGTCACTCTCCAGCCTAAATACAACAAAACACTCTAACAGAATACTCACAGCACATGGCCTGGACTGAGAAAATGACATTTCTTGAACAAAACTGCGAGATTCAGCTACCACAGAACGACGGATTGCACAACGGATTTGTCGACGTTGCCGTGTGCTGAAAGCTGAAAATTTATGTTTTTACCCTGTTACTTTTTTATCGAGTGAAATGTGCTGTCTATTACTCTATCTGCAAAGAAAGCAACAGATAGAAGAAACAACATGTATTCTTGCCAGTCCTACCAGTTTGCACTTGTTGACAAGTTTCTTTTGTATGCCAATGAACTATTACTATCGGCATTGTCGACGCCTTTTCAGCAGTGTAACAACAATCTCCAGACATCAACATATTCTTGTAGAAACGCCATCCAAACCTGCAAGTGTATGCAATACGAAGCATGACGAGCTCCAGTGCTGCGGCCTGGAACAACTGGTCTTGGTCATGCTTGCAGAGCTCTGTAAAGCCGGGCACCTTGTCTGCCCAAGCCTTCACCGCATCAATCGACTGGATGAGACAGTCGTAGAACTGTTGAATCATGTTGGGCGTCAGCAAGTCTTCTTCGTCGCCCGGCACACCGTACTTCTCGTACAGAACAGAACGTAACATAATTACATTACATTAGAATACAATATACACGCTGAAAAAAGGCAGGTTGTCGCTGTATTTGCACGCACAAATACAGCAAGAGGCAAAAGTAATTAGGCGAAAGCCGCATCGAATGGGAGCAATGGTCTATACTTTACAATGGGCAACATCTTCCCCCACTTCCCCTC
>Ga0126335_1001320_pt1 | contig 13736 bp, 10 predicted proteins | sample OlaspJWI45metaG_FD_108409 | JGI IMG/M metagenome (GOLD analysis project Ga0126335, IMG submission 108409) | Marine gutless worms symbiont microbial communities from Oahu, Hawaii - Olavius sp. 1 OAHU.JWI-45 metaG | ecosystem: Host-associated > Annelida > Digestive system > Unclassified | place... | reverse complement strand
TACAGTTAGCCTAGTTCATATTGTAACACAGTGGAGTGGTTCTGGTGGGACTGAAGCCTATCTCAGTGGCCAACTGTTTTCCTTCAGTGCTTTGACGCTGTTGGTTGGGTCATCTGGCCTGTAAAAATCGTCCCCGAAATGACCTATAAAGTGTCGAGTGGGACGTTAAACCTCTGCTCACTCACTTCACCAAATTGCTTTGGCCTCTTGTTTGTCAAAAGTTGCTGTGCATATTCTTAAAGATATCTAACATGCTTATTGTGGTGTCACTAGCGGTATGTATTGTGTGTATCGCAATAACAGAGAGAGAGAGAGGGAGACTGAAAGAGAGCATGGCATCAGCTGTTGGTCCTGCATCTCTTGCTGAAGATTCCAGCATGACATCTGCAATATCTGCAAGTCCTGCAAAGAAGTCGTGGCTTGAAATTCGCCTTGTAATGCCGTATTTATCTTCATACTTTATAATATGAGTATTATGTTGTGAAATTAGCAGCTGCATGTACATGTAGACTAGTATTGTGTGTTACTATGAAAAACTAATCGAGCGTAAATGATTATGTAGTTGTTGTTGAAATGTATTGTTAACACATGCAGTATTTCTTATTGCTAGGTTTTAATGCAGACGATGAAAATGTTTCTTGTTAATTTTCGGTCACTGTTTATACATTATTTGTATGATGTTACATAGTAAATACATATGTTGGTATATGTTTAGATTATATTTTTATGTATTATTTTCCTGTGTGATACAGAATACAGCAGAATACTGTGTATGCATTCATTTTCAGGCTGTACGATATTCCCACCGTGGAGCAAATTCTCTGCTGAACCGCGTGCCTCATGCCCTTACTTTTGAACAAACTGCATTTGGATGGAGACTGTATTTTCTGACAGTGCCGATTGGGCAGCGGGAAAACACCATATTCTACGTTGACTTTTCTGCCAATGAAGCCATCAGTGCCGAGACATCTTCAGTGGCAACCTGGTGCAGTTTGGGAGATTCTTTTTGTCCCACATCTTCCAGTGGCACGGTGCAAATGTCTCGAGAAGAACAGTTATTGAGGGAACGAAAGAGACAACGTTCTATTGGTATCACATCGTATGATTACCAGCGTTCAGCAGATGGTGGACATTTTGCATTCTCAGCAGCGAACAGTATATACGTGTGCAGTGATCCACACACAAACACGGTAGGTGCATCAGATCAAGTTAGCAAATACATAATTATTGATATATGTTGGTATACTTCTTGGAGTGAATAGTGGACTTGTTCAAACTACATATAATGGTATTTGTGTGCATACTGTTGTATTGTGTCATTCTGTTGCCAGAATTATTTAAATAGCTATTTCAGAGGCACTGAGGTGTCAACTTATAGTCTTCCGACTGCACACACTTTATCGAGTGTCCTTAATATCTGCAAACATGTGCAGCATTATGGTGACAGATGAATGTAACATGATGAGATGCATAAAACTTCTGTGAACTGTAATATGTGTTCTGTATAATTTTTCTTTCAGTAAAGTGCTTTATCTGTGTATTTGAGGTAAACTGAACATGTGCAGTTGTTTACATGTACAGAACCGTGTCTTAGAAACTGTTTTGCTTAATGCTTATGCCACATTAATCAGTACATTCTACACTGTGTCTGGAAAAATGGAACTGCTAGTATTTTAGGCATAACTTTTATAAAGTTCAACAAATGTTTGTAATTTCTGGCATAATTCATCTTGACATTTTAAGTAACTGAAAAAATATAAAAAAAATTACTGTCACTACTTGCAAAACACTAGGTAATGATGATGTAAGTCTGACGTGAGAGTTCATTTTGCCGCTACTGTGGCCTTAAAATTTGCCAGATTTAAATCTGGTTGACCACAGCATGTGGAGCTTTCTGCAAGCGAAAGTGTACGCAACATGCATCACTTATCTCGATGACCTCAAAGTTTAAACATCGCATCAGAACCAAGAGGGCCAAGCTGGATCATGCTGTCATTGATGCCGCTGTGTGTCAGTGGCGTTGTCGTCTTTCAGTTTGTGTTAGGGTGGGTCATGGTCGTTTTGAGCACTGCTTTTAATTCTGACATTATGTTTTGGTGATAACTACGGCTTTTTAAGCCTTTGTTGACTAGTCAAATCGAATAGTTGATATTTCAGTCTGATTTTCTTGCAGTTATTAATTATGAACTGCATTTTGATACATGATGATTTTAATTCACAGGGTAAAGTAATGACATTGTTTAATTGTATCGAACATTTGTTGAGTTAGTTTGGTTTCGCATTACCTTAACGACATTTTAGTACAAAAATTGCAACTATTATGCCTGAAACACTGTCGGTTCCATTTTTTCTGGACACAGTGTAAAGCAATAATAAAACATTTGTCGTAAATTGCATGTTGTAGCAACTGCAAGTGAGTGAGGTAAAAACAGAAAGTATAAACAGTCGTATTGACCCCAAGCTTTGTTCGTCATGTCCTGACCTTCTCGCATTTGTCAGTGGCCTTGACCTCTGGGTCACATGTATCAGCTCTGGGAATGAGCGTCGGCTCACTCATGTACACAAAGGTATGTCACATTGACGGTTCTTTAAGTTGCCTCTTGGTGCAGATAAAATGTTGCCAGTTTTTGCTGACTATACAGTGGCCATGAAGAGAAATCTGTAACAAGCTAAGAATCATAAGCCGAAGTAGTTCAAAGTGGCCTGGTTTTGGCTTTACGATAGGGCTTGTCTGACTTATGTCTGTGTATACAAGAAATTAAGTCTCTCCGTCCAGCTGTTCTGTTTAACAGACAGACAGATACACACACATCTTTTTGAGTGGCTGTAAGGTAACCTCAACCAGAAGAAAATCTGACTGTATTTTAGGGTAGAAAATATAACTTTTGATGTTTTTAAATTGATCATTTAATGTTTTCTATATCTGATGGATAAAACTGCAAGCTGTAGACATTGTTATAACGTGAGTTTTAGGCAGTACCATGTTATCTATTCTAGCAGTATTGAAGCCAATCTTCACTGATATGATATTTAGTGTTTTCTGTGTTTGTCAGTGTGGAGCACTGAGGTTCATGGATGGTTAAGTAAGCGGGTGGCTGTCTAGCTGATTGGGTGACTGTTTTTTCTCCAAACGATATCTCAGGACTGAGAAGGCCTAAGAACGTCAAATGAGGCACAAAGGTGGTGTCTAGTATGAGGATGATGTGGCAACTTAGATTTTTCGAGAAAAAAAATTAATTGCGTCAAAAATCGCCAAAAATAGGCTTAAAACTCGAATTTTCCAAAAATACTTGCATGGTGGTGCCATGTATATGCAGAAACAGCATATATGTGGCACCACCGTGAGAGTAAATTATCTACTTCAGTGTGGAGCACTGAGCAGCCTGTGACGATAGTAACCTTACTTGTAGGTTTAAAGAACCTTGCAGCTGATGCTCTGAGTGCTGGAGTGCCGTCATTTGTCGTACAAGAAGAGTTTGACAGGTTCACTGGTTACTGGTGGCAGCCGTCACCATCACCCAAAGGTTTATAACCGTCTTTGTGAATAAATGATACAAGTTTTATCGTGTCTCGAAAAACATGGGGGATAGTGCTAGAAATAGAGGTTGATTACAGTGGTGTACAAATTTTAGACAGTAGAGACCTTCTTAACAGTGTTAGTTGTTGTTGAAGAATTGTTAATATTTATTAATTTATTATCTGTGTACAGAGATGCCATTTCTGATAGACAGTAGAGCTTTTTTCTTGTTTAGTTAGAATATGCTGATTGCAGAAGATCACAAGACAGTTTATAATTCAGAATTATGAGAAAAATGTTTGCTGTAAGTGTGTCAAGTGTTCAGCTTGAAATACTGTTCTAAACTGCTTGGTATGTTACTTCAGGTTATTCAGCAGACAACATTTTTCGGATACTGTACGAGGAAGTGGACGAAAGTGAGGTAGATATCTTACACATAGTGTCACCAGAAACAGAAGGAGCTACTTGTGATCAGTATCGATATCCCAAAGCAGGTTGTTGGCACCTCCAAACACTTTGCTTATACTCTTGAAAAAAAACTCCTCGGTTGAAGAGAAAAGCATTAAGTTACAACCTCAAAATAACTTGTAATATTCAGTGACGTTTCAGAGAGCAGAAGTCGGTTTGACAAAGGCAGCAGTTGATGCAGAAACGTCACTGATAACTGGGTTATTTTGAGATTGTTTCAGGTATAAATTTGTAATTCAGTGACTTGGCTTATACTGTTGTGCTGTTTGTTTAGTAGTACGAGCAACATTTTATGCTGCCATCTGCTGAGGGTGACAGATAAGGATTACTTGATTTGGCATTATTTCATGTTTTGTGTATGTGTTAGTTTTGCTGTTACTAGCCATACAGTTGATTATCTGGAGAGACTTGTTTCTGGAGTGATCTGTAGCATGTCGACGAGTTGGGTATAAAACTCTTACTCATTTGCTTGCTTTGCTGTGTGTGATCCAATGTTCATATGTTTAACTGTGCTAGATTTGTTTTGTACTTACTGTAGGAACAACAAATGCAAAATGTGTTCTGAAGATTGTGGAGTTTACAGTTACAGAGCATGGAGTGGTGAGTTCATGCTTGTGAGCTAACAGTTTGCTAGTTTTGTCATCGTTAGCAGTGCTGCTGTCTGCAGTAATCTATTGCATAGCTAGTGTTTACAATTTGCATTTCGTCACTCAACATTGTGTGATTGTCGGAAAACACACAGCAAGTACTAATTGTTTCAGACTGGAGAGTTTGCCTCCCCTCAGTCACTGTGGGCATTGATAGTTAGCCAAATTTTTGACTTAGAATGACACTAACAGTACACGGACATGAAAGGTGTTCTTATACTATTCTAATGACAAAACTTTCATGGAAAAAGAGGCCAAAGTGAACTGGCAAAGGCTCTGTCAAATGCGCCACACACAGTTGAGCGACAGGCTGACGGACTGACAGACAGACACCACGAGCATCAGTAACAACAGTCTGCATCTCGTGCATTTGATGCAGCCGAAAAACTCAGTGGCTGACTTTTTTTTAGCCATGTTGGTTATATATACACAGCCTGTGAATTTGTAATAACTCAGATAACTAAAGTACCACATGGCGTTGTGTAAAATTGTTGTTGATAACATGGCAGATTTTTACGTACTTTGGTTATTGAAATTTCAGATTAGCAACGTTGTCGAATGGCGACTGGCTAATATGTTTCCATGCATGGAATATGTTGTCCGCGTCGGCTGGCTGCCTGATGGTAACAGGTCGGAGTTGTGTGCATAGTGATATTGTTACTACTTTGGGCTTTTGTTTAATTTTCATGCCCTGCTGAAGTAACTTTATTTTAGTGGGTAAGTTCAAGGGAAACGGTAAATGGTAATAATCATATGAGCATGTAATGTATGTATAGTGCAATAGAGGCACTGTAGAAGTGCAAGACAGTGCAAAACACCTATATTAAAAGACGTCTTTAGGTGTCTTATGAATGCACATTTAGTGCTGAGTGAAAAGCACTCACTAGCTTATCATGTTGCAGGAGACGTTTACTGATTTACAAAAAACTTTTCAGCCTAATTTGTAATGCTTGTTAGGCTGCGTCGAATGAATAAGATGCTGACTATATTGTTACCGATGTTTGCAGTGTCTCTGTCAGTCTTTCTGTCATGCGGCTTAAATTGGCAGCAGGGCGTACAGGGCGTACAGTGTACGCTGTGTGCGTGGCGCCATTTGGTGCTTTTGCCAAACGCTTTTGGCCTCTAGGTTTTTAATACAAATTGATTTATTGATTATTAGAATTTGTCAAATTTACTAGTAAAATATTTTGCATTTTGAGCCATAGGATTTATTATTTTATTTGCTGTTGTAGACTGACTTTTAACCAAAATGAAATTACAGTACAGTTTGAACTTAATTTTCATGTATGTAACCCTACTGATTCTGTGCAATGAATTTTAGAGTGTATATTTGTTCAGTTGCCAGCATATTTATTAATTTATGTGCAGTCAGCAGTTATTTTTTCACAGAAGTTAATGAGCTTGTGAATTATTGAGCTGTAATAAGTGTTTGTAGAATGCAATTTGAGTCTCATCACATGAAATGTGTTTTGCAGTGTGTATGCAGAAATGTTAAACCGACGTCAGAATCAGCTGCAACTGGTCGTCTTTGATGTCGACTGTTTTGTAACGCATGATGATGCTGCTGAGACTACAGTGCAGGATGACAGCGACGGCATGTCGGCACCCGGCTCAGTTTGGATTGTCCGAGAAGAAATGTCAAACTACTGGGTCAATGTTAGTACTTTGAACACTTCTTGTCACAAAACTCTTTGTTTTTCCTGTTTGTGACATTAAATTTCTGTTTGTATTTGGCAATTCTGCTTCAGAACTTTAGTTGTGTCAAACATTCAGCAAATTCGATAGCAGAAGTTTCTCAGATGCCAGCCGTCAAGTGTGGAATGACCTTTCACCAGACTACTGTAGAAAGATCTGTCATTTGCTTTGTTCAGACAACAAATTCCTATTTGACCACAGCGTTCGTGACTAACCTTATTTTAATACACTGTATAATATTTTTTCTAAATATATACACCGTTTCTCAAAAAAACCAGACCCCTATGACTGTCGAACATGTACAATAGATTATTGTGACACCGGGGTACTGGCCTGCTGGTAACCTGTGTGAACACAACTTACGTGAAACGATGTTCTAAGTAATGTTGTGTATGTCAAATAATATTGATATTGAAGCATTTTGGTAAGGGTATACCAAAAAGTGACACTTTTTCTTACGAAAATCGGCTGTCAAACTTGTGCAGTAGACTTGACACGCAGTTTGGCAATGATGCTCTGGTTGCTATAGCAATTACGCAGATGGTTCTCGATCTAGGCATAACTAGTAGGCAATAATTTCACGATCTTCTCTGCCAGAAATGCCAAAATGTTGTAGGGGTCTGTATTTTTGAGACACGGTATAGATAGAACTGCAGCACTGAATGAGTTACATTGTGATGGAGTTTGTCGGTTACTCTTGTGTGTGTTGCTGATGCAGGTACATGATCTTTTGCATTTCTTCCCACCATCTGGCAGTCAGCTGAGTTTTATCTGGGGTAGTGCAAAGTCAGGATTTATGCATCTCTATTATGTCACTGTTTCTCTTCAACCATCTGTCTGCACAGCATTGAATTCTGATTACGCCAGCTTTAATAACATGTCTTTACATCCGAGTAAGACGTCTTTGTTTTCTGCATTCAGACTAACGAAGATGATAATTTGTTTTTAGCTAAGCTTGTGTTGCAATCGTTTACAAGCTGTCTGCCATATCATCTCTCTGTGTATGTCTGTTAACCAGGGTGTGCAAGTCACAGCCGCTAGATATAGAGACTTGTAATCTGGGTTTTAGTTTGTCATAGATTTGTGTTCACATGGATGAATAGCCCACTTCAGTTTGTTGGCATTTGCTAGATGGCACCACCGGGTAAGGTGAACTTTGTGGCCCAGTACCCCTGGACCATCTAGTATGTTGTATTTTTTGCCTCAGTGTTGTCGTTGAGCCGGTATTCAGCATATTCTGTTAAGTCTGTGATGCGTGGCCAGTGCAGTGCCGTACACACAGTCATGTTTCCTTCAACACAGCATCGTAGGAGATCTACACTGCGTTCCAATAAAAATGTCCACAATTTTAATTTTTTGTAGTTTCTGCAAACTTTGACTGATTTCTGTAAAATTTGGTACACAGTACACTGAGATAATCTGCAACACAGCTGTTACATAATTGCCCACCTCACCTGCATAATGCTGCCACGCTACCTTGGGAAAATTTGAATATTGTAACGATAACTCTGTCAACGAAAGTTACACATTACCGTTGGCACATGGTGTTATGCTTCATTTACTGTTTGTCATTTGTCTTGATGCAGGGTGTAAAGTGGCGAGTGTCGTGAGTGAAGTGGCGTTGACGTCTGGCGACTGGGAAGTTGACAGTAAGCAGGTCAGTCCTGTGTAGCTACGACATGAATCCAGTTATGAACACTTTACATGACGACACTCAGAAATTTTTATTTTTGCACTGAGAGCATGGTGCTCTATGTCAGTTCGACATGTACAACTTTAGAAGTCTTTCTGCTTGCATGTGAATCTGTACTCTCTCAGTGTTACTCAGATTTTTGCCTGTTTGTGAATCCAGCTGTGCATCTGTAGCAGATACCCACGTACCAGCAGTGATGGAAACTTGTAGAGCTAGACATTGCAGAGCTGTATTGAGGCCATAGGCAGAGCTATGGCAGTTTGTAAGGTAACTGGAGCTGAGAAGGAAGTTATGGTGAGCGTCGCTGTATTTTTACCAGTTGTATTTTTCTTTTCATGGGTAAATGTGATAATTGTTTCACATATTGACGATTTACCTTCTTTACAAGTAGTAGCATCAGACTTTTACACCTGTTTAGTGCAATGAATGCTGTTGTTCTGTTGATATTTTTGCATTATGCATTTGTGTATGGCAGCTATGGGTTGACAATCAGAAACAAATTGTCTATTTTATCGGCTACAAAGACACTCCACTCGAAACACATTTGTAAGCTGTCTCTCTCTGTTTCTGTAACATAAGAATTGCTAAGGTAATCAAAGCATAAAGTTTTGGAATCGATTGATGCATACTGATGCTGATGATGTGTGTAAAGTCTAACTGTAAAAGTTGTTTTTTTCATGTTGAGACTCCAATTTCATATGCTTTAAATACAGTTATTAGTAAATAATTGATTTTGTAGAATTATCACAAGCAGAAGCAATTCAAAGTCTACAGCCATAGCTTGCTGTCTAGTTGAACCAGTCTTGGGAAAGGCCAAGGTCTTGACTGTGGAAATTTGGGTGCCAGTGACTCGGAGTAAAACCAAATTGAGATCCATGCTTGGTGGAAGTTGGAAGATTCTCATCAGATGTATTATAGGCTAAGAGAAGGGAGCTTTGGCAGGAGAACAGTGACAGATATTGGTATTTCATTTTGCTAATTGCTGTATGTATTGTGTCATGAAGGTATGCAGTGTCGGTCCATCAGCCCGGCGTGGTTACACGTCTTACGAAACTCGGATTTTCTCACAGCATAACAATGGACAAGGTCTGCTATGTGTTTGTGCTGCTTTTCTTTCAGTCTTATGGCTTGGTGAGACTTTGTTCACTGTTGTTGATTTTTACTTTAGGTCAACTCAGCCTTCCAACCTCTGTGGTATGGTAAAATGAGTATCAACCTTCTGGCTGAGTAATAATAAATGGTGATGGTGGGTGTGGCGAATGGCAGCCTACAGGCAGACTCATGGCCCAAGTGTATTGGCTTGGTCTGAGGGTTGGCAACCAACTGGTGCTGAACTGTTTTGGATGAACCAAGTGAACTCTTGTGATACCAGACCAGGCATATGACAGCACTATAAATATTGTCCACTTATTATTATGACTATTGTTTGTTGGCAAATTCACATTTCATTCTTAATGACGGCATAAACTTTACATATTGCAACACTATTCAGCTACTCTGGCTACATTTGTATACTATACACACCAGTATTCTGCCTAAACATCTTTTTTTACGTTGCCTTTCCTCGGTGCATTTCATGCTATTCAGAGTTGAACATTTGTTTGGCAATGACTTGTGCAGTCTTGTGAGGTGTTTGCGACGGTTTTCTCTTCCATAAAAACGCCGACAGCTTGTCAAGTCTTTCGGTTAGATGCCGCACCTCCACCAGACAGCGTTACAGCAACGTGTGTGTCCATCGTTCAGCAGCCATCAGGTTAGGCTTACAGCTTGTCAGATTGCACAGAATCTTATTACCTTCACTCCATCTATGCTGTGAGCAGGTGTTGTTTTGGCGGCGTCTGTGTCTCTGTCTGTCTGCACAAAATCTCGAAAACTTTTGATCAGAAATTGATGTAACTTGATAGGAATATGCCCCGTGGTGAACGCTAGAAGTGTTTGGAAGTTGGTGATATTTGACCTTGACCTTGAGAGATATTTTGTACTTTTTTTATTTCAGGCTAAATATTTTGAACGGCTTGACCTAGCAGCTTCATTTTCAGTTTGGAGATACATCTTCAGAATATTGAAATCACACTTGAGTTTCAACTTTATGGTGGTAATCTCAGGGTCACAGTTGCAAAACGGCAGCAGTGCACATGTTTGTGTTCCCCTTGGTCAGTTTAATTAGCACTGTGACGCATGAATCCTGATACAAGGGATGACGGCTTTTAATGATACAACGAAGTGTTGTTGGCACCACTAACAAATTACGTGCAGAGCCAGTATTAAACAGACATAGCTGGTATGACCTCTAGTGTCAATCTTGGTGCACTTATTTGACTGGAAAGACATATTTCTAAAATGGCTGTGTGCCCTGTCCTCCCATGATCAATGATGTTTGTCTGGAGTAGAGAGAATATTAATAGAACTGCTCTTGCTATATTATTGTGTAGCATTTCATTGTTGCACAGTTTTCTTGGCAGCTAACAGGTCCACCTGACTGGGTTTTGTCACACTGGAATCCTTATGCTGTTCTTAGAAGCAGTTTGAGTTTACTCATTGTACAATTAGAGTGATCCTGGTGAGCGTGAAGCCTGATTTTGATAACCGATTTTCTTCACTGTCGGTTGGGTCGTCGAAAAACCGTCCTCAAAGTGACCAGTGATGTGTTGAGTGGGATGTTGAGCCTTTACTCATTCACTTACTCTGTGCCATTTGAGATGTTTAAACGTGACATTTTTGTCTCTATCGTAATGTATTTGAAATGATGATGATTTGCTGTTACAGATGTTGAACTTTGGAAGCCTCCTGAATTGTTTCAGTACAAGAGTGTGTCGGGATTTACAATGCATGGCATGATGTACACACCTTCTGGACTGTGTTTGGATAAGAAATATCCAGTTGTGCTGTATGTCTATGCTGGACCTCATGTTCAACTCGCTACCAACTCGTACAAAGCTGTTCGGTATGTCCTGTGCAGACTTTGTATGGCTTAGATCTTGTCAGATTTACTTACTTATTATGGTATTTTAGTTTGTTTATAACTGTAAATTTTAGAGATTTTTCAGACTTTTGTATTGACTATTTGAAGGTATGCAGTCTGACCTGCTGAAAACTTTCTGACAGTTACAAAAGGCTCATTATTTGTCAGACTTCTGTTTGGGACAGGGATGTTATATCCTGATTTTTGGCAGGACTCATGAATCCAGGACTTCGGCATAGGCATATGCAGCCTTCCTGTCTATCTATGAGAGAGACTACTCTGTGTTAGAACAGATTTTGGTTTTGGACCTGGTTTAACTCAGAGAAACTGTAGACAAACTGGTAAGATATTGCTGTACTGTGTTTAGGTTTCTGCGGTTGCACACATTAGCTTCTGTCGGTTATGTCGTGGTCGTCATTGACAGTCGAGGCTCAAGCAACAGAGGTGTCACATTTGAAGCTCACATACACTCACAGATGGTGAGATTTGCTTCGTGTAGAACTAGATCACTCTGTGTATTCTGTAATGTTGTCAAATGCCAGAAAACATACTTCACTAATGCAGGAGTGACTTGGGTGAAAATAGAGGACAGTGTGATGAAGAGAGATCTCTCTTGTGGAGCATTTTTTGTGTTAATAGAAAATCATATATTTTAAGTTGCATTATATGTCTGTAGGTTTGCTGCATATGTGTTTGTTGTGTCATTTCGTCATCTCACATCTGAACTTGTATAATGATAGTATGCATATGTGTGTATGATAGGGAAGAGTGGAAGTAGCCGACCAGGTCGAGGGTTTAAGTTGGCTTGCATCTCAGTTCAGCTTCATTGACATGGATCGTGTTGCTATTCATGGCTGGTCATATGGTAAGTGCTACATGATTTCATAGTAAGATTCTGACTACCGTTAGTTTCGTTCACAGTGTAGAAGTATTTGTGATAATATCTGCACAATATTGCCATTCTTTTTTCTTGTGGGCATGCATCTGAAGTTGTAATGTTAGCTACTAGCTAGTCATAGCCAGTTTACTCACTCCTCAACCATGTGCAGTTTGCCAAAATGTCTGACATGAAATCTGTCAAGAAGAATGAAAGAATTCTTGTTTGTGCACCACCTTGTTTTGATATAAGTATGTTCAGTTCAGTTCAGTTGTTGGCATATTTTGAATTGAAATTACTCGACAGTTGACGCGGCAGGTGTTTGTTGGACATATTTGGTTGTTTATCTGTTTAAACTTTGATGCTGATGCAACGTCTAACTGTGTTGATAATAGGTGGCTATGTATCATTAATGGCTCTTGCACAGCGACCGGATATCTTCAAGGTGATGACCTTACTTTGCTGATTGTTTTATGAGCTAATTTTCTGGTGAAATGCTCAATGTGTGAATGCAGAATAAGCAAACTGTAAGACAAGATTGCATTTGCATTGCTGCTACTTGCAGTTTATGAGGTAACATTTGGTGCAATGCTTGTGATTAATGACTGTATGTCTGACGATGGCAACATTAATCATGATATTAGTAATATGCCATGCCATTGCTGAGACATTTCGATGTCTTGATGCTTTAATTTGTGAACTTCTCAGTGTTAGTGAATTATGTTTTGACATTATTTAAACCTTATTCTCTAAATCTGAAACTGCATTCACTTGTGTGTTAATAATTGGTGTTTAAGATGTTTAACTATAGTCATGGTTGTTTCACATTGTCTGGACTGCTTGTAGTAACGGTTACAATGTTTGCATGTACTTGATATGTAGGTAGCCATCGCTGGTGCACCCGTGACGGCATGGCGCTTATACGACACTGGTTACACTGAACGATATCTGGATCTGCCAAAAGTCAACGCATGTGCATACACAAATGGATCAGTCATTGATATGGTTGACAAGTTTCCAAATGAGTGAGCTATTGCTGAATTTGAATTTATTTAGCATGGACAGATCTCTGACTGGACTATTCAGATCTTATAAAATTTGTGTTCTCAGATAAAATCGGAATCTTGTCGAATAATTTGTTTCATACTGGATGAGGTATTGTACATCATGTTGTCGCTTGACACTTCACAAAATGCAAAATCAAGAAGTTATATACAGGGTGGGCCAAATTATACAGGGCCACTCATTTCAATAGCTTGTAACTCTAGATACTGATCAGATCTAAACCACTCTTTGCAAACTTCAGCATCATTTCATTCTTAATCAGAGTCTGTCATTTTAGCTATTAATTTAAGAAAATGCTGCGGCACCATCTAGCAAGTGAAAATGACCATGAGAACATTCTCTGTCCTTATTAAACCGTACAAAAAACAAACGAACGCTTTTACTTAAATTTTTGACACCAGTGATGGTAGTAATTAACTGCCTCACAGTTATATCAGTCATTGTCACTTGTTAAATTAACTGTGATTTTTTATATTTTAGAGCTTTGATCAACATAATGAAAGACGATGGCCAATCGTTATTTATCACCAAGCCTTTCATTCACCAGATGGCACCACTTTATTTTGCATAATTAATGTATGCAGATTATCAGCTGAAATGCATGGCCCCGTTTAATTTGGCCCACCCTGTATAACTGCCGAGCTAAAATGAATAGGCCAACCATTCTACCATTAACATAACCATCAAAACTTGCCATTGACGGTTAATTGTGGTTTTGCTTTGTGAACTGTAAGCATGTGCTGATGTAGTTGATTTTTGCCGCAGAACACATACTGAGTTGGTGCAGCATTTGCTGTGGCTGTGTGTCTGTC
>Ga0126335_1001319_pt1 | contig 13742 bp, 9 predicted proteins | sample OlaspJWI45metaG_FD_108409 | JGI IMG/M metagenome (GOLD analysis project Ga0126335, IMG submission 108409) | Marine gutless worms symbiont microbial communities from Oahu, Hawaii - Olavius sp. 1 OAHU.JWI-45 metaG | ecosystem: Host-associated > Annelida > Digestive system > Unclassified | place... | reverse complement strand
GGCATATATACTACGCCGCACGCGCCGCCCTCGTACCCTTTATCGCCCACACAATCCACTGTCAATCATGCCCACGCGCCGGCCACGTCGTCGACGAGCCGTCGACGGCGTGGCCCCAACTGGTATACGCTGAAAAACTGCTGGCCTGTAAACAGACATCTAAGGAAAATTCGCATATTCGAAAGAGTGTGAGAACAAAAGTCCACCAAAGGGGTTTGGTGTAGGGAGTTCGAGCCGTAAGTTTCCTGAATGTTGGAACGACTTCTACTTGCATTAGCCAAGAAAAAACAGTAAAACAGTGGCCATCAATTGCCTGTTATTTTCGTGCTGCATGTCGTGTGCTGCCTCCAAGTGAAAACAACTGAACAAAGTCAGAGTTTGGGTGTAATACCTACTTCTGTTAGGACCTGTCAAAAGTTTTAAACTAAATTTTACCCAATATCCGTGTTGACTGCATCAACGAGCGTATCAATCGCAGTTTTCGATTTGTCGCGAACTTCTTGTATCAGTAGGATGTCATATCGTTGCACGATCTACATCCAGAAAAACAGACATACAATACTGCTAGCCAGTTGCAAAATAATAAAATTTTGGTAAGAAGTCATGTCTGTTGTCGTCCGAGTAAGTCGATCAACTGAGCCAAGACAACCAATGCTCAATGTGGTCACATTCCTAATAAACTTCATAGTTCAAAAAAATCATCGCACGTAATAACTTTGAGATCTCAAAAGGCGAAGGCGATCTTGCACGAAAGGCCGCATATTGTGACGGTCATTGTCTTGCATATTTTGCTTAGGTATTTATCAACACTAAATAATGCATTTAAGTGGTTACCTGTACAAGTATGTGTAGAACATTGTCGTCAGCAACTTTCTTCTGTCCGAAGACGCGAACGTTGAAGGCTGCAATGCGCACGTCAGCGACGCACGTGGAGACAAGACCTGACACTATTAGTAGACAGAAAGCTAACGAACCACGAACCATCTGCATCCTCGTCTACACATTACAAAACAGTCATCGATTAGGTTACGTCATAATGATGAACAATCTAGCATTCTCGCTGAACTCCATGGATAGACGATTCGCGAAATGCATGGAATGGATGGAGCGCTTCGCGCGGTGAGAGACATTAGGGCTCAGTAACTACATCCGTTGCACTTTGAAGACCATTAATTATGCTATGTACACGACGGACGACGTTTACCGTACGTAAACACGCCAGTTGTCGCATACAAAGTCTGTTGTTGTGCACTTTGAATGACTTGTAGGCCCCCGTATATGAATTAAATTCTAGGCGTTCTTTTGGAGTCATGCAATACTGCGCAATAAGTTCACTATAGATGTAGAATTACTTTATAGACGCGTTGTGAACGCAAACAAGCAGTACTGGGCAGACTGCTTACTCGTCGTTGTAGTGCTTATGCCAACACAGCCTTTCATTCCTCTGTGAGTCGGTAAACGAGGACCGACCAGCTTCGGCTGTAAAGGCCAATGCAAGTATGGCTCATTTGTGGATAAATGCGTGGGTGACAGCCTGGCAGGTAAACATGCGTAATCCCTTGACAACGCGTGCCATACCTGAGTGCTTCTGTGATGAGGTTTCCTCGTGAAGAAGCACTATATCAAGTGTCCTCTACCATTACCTTTACCTTTTCAAAACAGTACACACGTCAAATACGGTAATACAATAGGCAAAGCACACAACTCAAACCTAGGCTATGTTTCCTTGTAATAATCAGCTGGATTCGATACATGTTAGATTACAATTAGAACGCAACATCTGCCATGCAGATATTGCACACGTATTGTGACAAAACACAATGCATCAATACAACATAACATATCCTATCTCTCTCTCTCCGTCTCCCTCTCTCTACGCTTGACCGTCGACGGGTCGCAACGCCCTCCATGCTGACCGATCCGTCGCAACACTCCAAGGAGAGAGCCCTGTGCTCGTGGTGACCTTCTCCGGACGGCCTGGTTGTCTTCTCCAGATGCCAAGCAGTCCTGAGCCTTGTCGTGACGTGACTCAGAGGTGTAGGGTTTGGTTGGCAAGAGCAGCCTGATCCATACGCCTGACGTGGCCAAAGAGAGAGTGTCTTCTCCGACTTATAGCTTCATTTAACACGCAAGGTATTTAGCAAGGGAAATTGCTATAATACAAGCGATCGGTTTGCCACGATAGCGCAAATTTAACATTTAAAAAATCAAGCTGACGTACAGTTTGAATCAAATAACTGACAGTAGACTGAGAGCTGTAATGTTATGCAATAGCCTACTAAGCTGCAGGGCTATTAAACAACTTCAACTACACGCTAAACTCCTGCAAATCTTATCTTTATATATGTAATATGACGCTAATTTATGTAGCGCATTTGCCAAGATTTCTAACGCATTGAGTAGGCTGCACTGCACCCTTATAACAAATTAGAACAGCGATAGGAAAGTGCGTTACTGTAGGATGAGTCGTATAAAAAGTCGTCCAATGAACAGATGGCTAGATCTTGTCCGGCAATATTCTAACTGTTCCCCTGCTGCTTTGTGGAGGTAAGCAGTTTATCGTAGCCATGGTACTAAAATGACACCACGGGCCTCGCCGTCTATGCGAAGCTGATGATGATATAGAAATGAGACCATGAAAAATAATTTTAATACGTATTGTTGCAGACTTAATACTTTAGTATTTTGACGTAAGTAGAGCCAGGCTACACATTTTCTGTGCACTCACCTCAACAATGGTATTTTCTAACAAACCCAGAGAGAACGTTATAATAATTATCACCGCAGACTACAGACTTATCACTCAAATAGCCACAAACATCTAAAGTTCCTGTAACGCGCGGTGTATCATGTAATTGACAATGTACGTTTGTCGATACGTATGCTGTGAACACGGATCATAAACAGTAGCCCTACGGTAATAAGCAATGTTGAACATATTGCTGAACACCATTCACGTGCTCATGTAACAGTCAGCCACTCCCCCTTAGATGATTGCACAGTGCCTGCGAAGCTTATGTCCCGTTGTCATTATATACGTATAGCCTACTAGGTCCATTATTGGAACGAACTAGTGCAGAACGGCACCGTCTTATATGTCATGGGCCCCATTAGTCGCTGACAAGAACAGTAAATGTAGAGTTTTTTTGTACACAGTGTACAGTAATGTGGTTGTGACGCCGTTGTGGTGTTTAGTATACGTAACAGCGTGTTTTGCAATGCCCATTTACCCATACTTCTTGCCTGATAAAATGCAAAGTACAACAAGATTGCCTTTTAATCAAAAGCGGATATTCCCGTACTTTGGCCTTTTTTACTGCCGTAACCTTGACCTTAATCCGATGACCTTTATATACGATCTCGGCCTGCACTTTTTCAAGAATTTCCAAAGTTGTCGTAAAGCATACATTGACTACACACTTACATACATACACACTTACAAACCGACGCCTGCAGAAATACGCACCTCGCTGCTACGTCGGTGGTAAACAATTTGAGGACGCGCAGATTTACATTTGCCCATTCTTTCAGTTGGGATAGCTGAATTTGCAGGACTGGTCATTGTAGGACTGGAAAATGACGGACGGGAAATTTGCGGACTGGTTCCAGCAGCGCCAGCTGCTGCAGTCCCACAACCACGATGCTGTGAAGTTTGTTAGCAACAATCGAAGGCTTTGCCTTGGTGCTGTGCGGCCACACGATTTTGTGAAAATTGTGCGCGTCGTCTAATGGACACGGATGTTATCTGTGCAGAGCTGTCATCCACATGGTTATGTGTGTTTTCTCGTAAAGCATTCGATGATTAGATTGCATTGAACTGATTAGATTACTGACGTTTAACATTTAACCTAAGTGCTGAACATTAAAGCGTGCTGTGTTGACAATGTTTTTGAAATCTTTTATCTAGAATTCTGGATGACGAGTAAATTTTGCATTTGTGCTGAATATTGGCACACATTTACTGTGTGTGGTGTTTTTGCTATTATTATATTCGTGCTTGAAATAATTATAATTATAATGACAAATGTCGCTCATTTCATCATCTGCATTCGTCATTTTCCAGTCCGTCATTGTCCAGTCCTGCAAATTCCAGTCACCCTTCTGGTTCTCACTGAGTTTTTGTCACTCGGTTTACGTCCGACGGCCTGCCAAACGTGATGAAATATGTGTGATGCTACAGCTTCTAATGCTGGCAGTAAACCATCGATTGCGCTGTTAAACGCCACAGTTTGATGACAAGTAAAATGCCTATAATAGTTAGTTATTTATAGTCGCAGTCGACCAACTGTTAGGATCATTAGTCGGTCGTGTCGTGAGATATGCTGTTATGATGGAAATTAGCTGCGGGATGTTGTCGAGTGTGGGAGTCGCACGCTGTCAGCGACACCACTCATCATCATTTTTGTGTTTTCATGTGTAACGATAAACAGATCATCGAGACATTAGATTGCGGGTCGCTAATGCCTGTTAGATAACTTTCTGGTCAAATGTGTAACTAATAGTTAACAAATTGCATTACCAATTGTGCAGCTTTGCTTGTAAATTGCTTGTTAGTGTGTGTTTATTTTTGTGCTAAAAGCTGTTGTGGTATACCAGCACACTGTTGGTGAAGAAAAACTTTTAATGGTATCGAAATTTCGCATCCCACGTAAGCGGTCTAAGTTAAAGACGCAGTAACAGAAAATAGTAGCCTACGAATGTGTTGTGTTATCAAGACGCAAATTAATCGTGTAGTCTGTAAAGTATTTCAGAGTGGGCGATGGTGCTCAGCGTGTTGCTTGCTCTAAGGGGGGGGGGACGACGCACGCACATGTATAGCAAGCAATGCTTTGCCGTTCGTTCGGCGATGCGTGACACTATTGGCACTGTAGGCTTAGGTGTATAGGCATACGCTGCATATTCACACAAAAGTAACTGCATTTTACCTGTCGTATACTCAATTAAGTTCTGCGACTTCAGACTATAATGTTGTATGACGTGTTTCGAGAAAACCCAGCGTTTTTGCTTTCTATATTTTGCCACAACCGCGTGATGAAAGACTGAAACGCACAGTAAGTAACTGATACCAGTCAGCTGTATAGGCCACATTTAATACATGGACACAACAACTGACAAGTATGCCTGCATATGACATAAATCTGGTATTGAGTTCGATACAAAGACATGATGATACATTATGTTAATAAGTCAGAACATTTATTGACGGCGCTGAGAAACGCTACAGCAGCGTCGATGCAGCAGTAACCTACATATCAGCAATGAGTTCAAAGTAACTGCCATAGAAAGCGACCTGGCGTCGAACTAATGAACAGTTGTTGTGTCTGCGAGTATGTCGGGACTTGACTGTCGTCTGCGACGATGCAGAGGTTGAAGCAGGTGCTCGTTCGCCAGCATCAGAAATACGCCAGCAGGCAGTGCGCGTTCTGGCTGACTGGCGTCCTGGCGTTGCTGGCTGTTATCACCTACTACATGGCGTGGGAAAGTGACGACATGATTGACGGCGTCGACATTGACGGACACCGCGAGAACAGCGCCGAGATGCTGATGGATACCACGTTGAGTGACGAAGACGACGACGAAGACAACTTTGAAGATAATATCTGGAGAGACATTGATGCTGTTGCTACTACCGGAACTGCATCTATCATCGCTGCAGTTCCAAACTCGAAAAATAATCGCAAAATTGGCAGGAAACAGGACAGAAATTTCGACGTCGATTTCGAAGATGATGACAAAGCCAGTCAACAAAAAGGACATGATTATGATCAAGGAGAATCAAACGCTGGCAGTCATAGAAATAAAACAGGGAAAAAACTGAATCATTACGGCATGAACGCTGATGATGCTGAGTATGACGGAGAACGACAAAGTCCGACAGCAGACACTGAAGGCAACGGCGGAGATGCAGCAGATCGGCACGAGCAGCGCAGGACTGAGCATACTGGCAGTGAAGTAAATTCACGAGCTCAAACCGCGAATGATGACAACAAAAATGATACTGACGGCCCAGACGATGACGGTGAGGCAGGAAAAGATGCGGGCGAAGATGCTGAAGATGATGATGTTGCTAAAAATACAGATGACATCAACGGTAACGAGGACATGGATGAAGGCGAAAACGCAGCAGAGGACGACAGTGGTAAACGTTATGATACTTGCGATGGCGAGTGTCAGAAGTTCCGTGCCCAGCTGGCATCGTGGTCGTCTGACAAACCCAAAGCATTCATTTATTATCTTATACATCGACCTGCGATGCGCACTCTTCGGCAGTCGATTCGCTCGTTGCAACGAAACTTCAACCGTCGCTACCGCTATCCGATCGTCGTTTTCGTTGAGCCGGAACTCGACAACAAACCTGACCGTCGAAGTATTGCCGATATGGTTTTGGCCGACGGCGAGTCCACTCCGACTTCCATCTATGTGCAGGTTGTACGTTTCCGCATCCCGGACTACGTGAACGCGTCGCAGGTGCCGCTTCTGGCGGGGTTCGGGGCGCTGAAGAGAACGATCGGCTACCGGCACATGTGTAGGTTCCACGCCGGCAGCGTCTACGATCAGCCGATAGTGCGGTCACCTGGACTCGAGTACGGCTGGCGACTGGACGACGACTCACTTATCCGACGTCCCATCGACTATGATGTGTTTCGCGTGATGCAAGACGGTGGATACCAGTACGGCTATCGGCGCATCAGTACCGGCTGGTCTCCGGTCGACTACGCGCTCTGGGACGCCGTTGATCGCTACCTCAACGCGACGCCGTCGTTAACACCGACCTTCTACCGAGAATGGCCCAAGAACGCCGCGCGCTACTTCAACAACTTTGAGGTGTCTGATCTGCGCGTTTGGCTGTCACCGCAGTACTACGAGTACTTCAACTTCGTCGACCGACTGGGCGGCATCTACTACTACAAGTGGGGCGACGCTGCGATCAAGACCATTGCCGTGACGCTGTTTATACCACGCAACCGCACGCACCGGTTCACTGACATTGCCTACTCCCACACATAACTTCTAAGTCGACAAATATTCACCCATATCTATCTTGTCAGCGTCAACAGCGCATCTCGCCAGTAGTCTAGTCCACAAAGGTGTACCGACACCACCGCAACCACATCATTTGTGGCACACACGTGACAGAACAATTTATTTCTGGACAAGAGATAGCCAATGAATGCGATTTTGTCGCTTTTGCAAAGCACTCTGAATTTTGCTGCATGTAATGCTACATTAATCTGGTGATAGGGCCTATGTACTGTAGGCTCGCTTCGCCGTGCAGCAAGCGTTGTTCTTCTGTTATACTGCGGGTCTGCGACACTGTGCAGATGATGAAGTTGGCATCAATCCTACCACGTCGACGTCGACGGTAGCTGCTGCTCCTGTTGACTGTAGTGTTCTTCTTCTGTGTCGGCGTTGTCGTCCGACTATCACGGGCGACGTCGACGAACTACACTAGCTATACAACCACCACGCATCTCCACAGCGCAGGAGCGCTGTCTGGAACCAACATGCCGCCAGTGCCGTCAGAGGAACAGAAACGCGAGACCTACAACGAAATCCGACGACGAATAACTCTGCCGTCATCTGGCGCGTTAAGGCTCAGGTCGCCTGGACGTCGAGATCATTCACACTTCACAGCATGGACAGTCGCGCTTCGTCGACAATTATTATATCCATCATCGACAAAACAGTTTCTTTATCGAGAGTGGCGCTAGCGACGGCGAGACCAACTCAAAATTCGCTGTTCTTTGAGCAACATCGTAACTGGACTAGATTGCTTGCTGAGGCCAACCTACAGTCCTACCGACGGCTGTTGAGAGACACCGGCATGCGTCTGCCATCAATGACTGCCTCAGTCCGTCTAGTCGGCCTGTCTCGGGGGTGTTCGAACCAGCTGGAGGGATCGGCGGGCTGGCAGACCAGATGTCAGAGGGGCACCTTGCTCTAGTCAGTAGTCACGGCGTTGGCGACATCAACGTTGCATGTTACCCCATCAACGAAGTCGTGGCAGCTCTAAACATAAGCCACGTCGACTATTGGTCCTTGGACGTGGAAGGCGCCGAGCTGGCGGTTCTCGGCAGCGTTGACTGGGCCACGATACCACGATGGCGCGTGTCGACGTCATCAGTGTAGAGTACGGTACATGATCAAACGTGCCGACGGCAGGAGAGACCATCGTGCCAGCGTCGAGAAGCTGCAGCGCACGCGACAGCTGTTCGAAGAGACCGACCGGGTTTTATCAACAGATCGGCATCATTCGCAATGTCGACGTTGTCTTTGCGAGAATCGAGAATCAATTGTCCACGAAACTGGCGAACGACTAGTTTCGTTTCATTTGTTGGCTACTTTCGGTTTTATTGAGTCGTAACTTGCAAGTTACTGATTGTTTCAATATTGTTTTGCGTGTTATGACAGCGAGTTGTATGCGTTATCAGTGCTGTCTGCGAGCTTCAACGGTGCGACAAAGCAGTGAAATCAGTGAACACATTCCTCCTAAGTCAGGCTTATAGGCCTAATTACATTTTTACATTCATCTCTCTGGTGGCGTCTGCTGTTGTGATGGCCAGTAGCAACAAAAAATAAATGATCACATTTAACAATTCTGTTTTCAATTAACTGTTGCCTCGGCATCTTTTGGAGTAAGGGGCATAGAGAATGAGCTTTAAATTTGACAACATATACAAAAAAGTGGCCAAAGTAATTTGGCAAAGGTTGCATCGAACCCCCTCCTCCTCGCCGATCCGTTCAGCCTGCTCGCGCGACAGACTGACAGACGCCAGGATCATCGATCACAATAGTCCACATCTCATGCATTTGATGCGGCCTAATAATACATGAATATAAATACACAATCTTTGCTGTAGACAGAAGTCTATAACACTATAATCTACAATCTAGAAAATAACAATAAATAAGATATTCAGACAAAAAATAAAATATGGCATAACATGTATGCACTATACTCTACATTGCAAGTTCTACTTTTACTGCAGTAACATTCTCTTAACAAATAACATTTGCAATTGCAAAACATCTATGGCTACTTTTGTCACACTTCTCTAAAGTCCTAACATACTTCTCGACATTAAAAAAAGAGGTTATCAAATTATCATGACAATTAAAATACTGGTTAATGGTTATTTCTTCTCACTGTGCAACCCTGTACAACACAAATCAGCAAGATATTAAAAATACATTGCTCCTCGAATGCAAGAATCCATCAGAAAACCTTTTACCCAGCCGACGTAAGTAGGAGAGCATATTCACTTGAACAATTCAAAACAACTGCCAAGACTACAGAGTACTGGTAAGCATGATCTCATTAACTACTCTATGAAATGTTGCATACAGAACAAGCAATAAATAAATAGATCAAATATACAGGATGTACACATCACAAACGCACATGCTACTGCACAAAACATAATCAGCAAGCAATTAAACAGCAAATCCACTAATATTTTTAAAATGTCACGATCGTTTAATAAATTTTCTAGCCTGTGCCAACTTCCAGTGAAAATGTGCACGCTGTAGTTACTGTAAACAACATTAGCCTCATTTTAAACCATGGTCTTTCCAGTGACTAATCACAACTGCATCCGTTTCTTCCAACCTTTCTCTGTCCACCGCCTTAAGTCAGTCAAGTTATCAGCATATGTCATCCTGAACACTGGCTTAATATCACTCCTGGTCATATCCCTCAACTTGAGTGTGGACATCTTCAATTTCTACATTTATATTTTCTACTGACCTATAACCACTATTCTTCATATTGTTGACAGAATCTGCATCCTATGTTTGTTAATATCATTATCTGTAAATACAATAAAAAAATTGCCCCATGGCTAAGGCATCAAGGCATCACTGAAAGCTGTCTTTACATATGCTGCATTTATGCTGAGAGTAATAACCTAATAGCACTAAAAATATCTACAAAACATCATATAAACGCCGAGTCTAAGACCCAAGACTTGATGAGTTGGTGAGCAACTGCAGCAGGTGGCGGCACAGACAGACGGTCAGGATGTTCGTGTACAAGCATATCAACCACCTCAGACCGGTGAAACCAGCGAGCGGCCTCTAACTCTTTGCTGTCTACCATAAGCTGCTGAGAGCTTGAAGCCTTAGCTATGAATCCCGCCATTAGCACACTCGGCTTGGGCCAGAACTGACTTCTGCAGTAACGAACATTGACGATGTCAATGCCAACTTCTTCATGAACTTCTCGCACACACGCCTCCTCCAGACTTTCACCTGAGCACAATAGGCCTACAATTTACCTTCAGGTACACGCCTACAAGAAAAATACGCAGAAACCTAACTTGTTGGAAGAACTAAGTGCATGAACTGCAAACATAAAACTAAACAGTAAGTTCTAGCATTAAGACACAAAATTATTTACTAAAATATGTCTATAGCAGACTTTTAAACACTTTACATAAAATAGTATTTGTCATCTATTTAGCATAGAGAACTACTTTTAAGCACTGGACATTTACTAAAAGGTCCCATGCTGAAAAGCACCTAGCAGTATTAATATTCAATTTTTCAAAGCAGTGTGCTAATATCAAATGTTTTATCAATGATGATTTGAACCTTTCATTTAGTGTTTGTCTGACATAATGTGGCTCTTGAATGTAAGTATTAACTAAACTAGAAATAAGTGCGAGTTACCGGCATCAGTAAAACCAGCAACAAGGCTGTACATGCCAGAGGGATATATTGGTTTGCGGACAAGCAGACAGCTTTCATTGTCAGTGGAGATGACAGCACATATTACTGATGGATCAACACGAGGATATGAGACATTGTGAACACCTGCACTGCAACAGATCCACAGCATTGAACGGTTAGGAAAAACTTAGTATTATAGCTATTTCATTAAACACAAACACGAATGCTGATAAAATCATGTCAACTTGCTCAGTTATTTAAACAACTTCCGCGACTATTTAGTATAGAAATGGATATCTGTTGCTGCCTAGAACTGAAACAATAACCTATGAACCATGTAGTTTTGCAGTCTCTGAGGCGTTGTTGGAATCTGTAAAGGTGAAAGTCCAAACACTTAATATAGTGCCTTTTCGTGAGAACCTCACCGCAGAAGTGTACACTGTCCAACACACTCAGATAGTTTCAAAGCAGACTAGACAATATTATGTGATTTGCCTTTAATTGACAGCTTAGGAAGTGGTAAGTAGTAAACTTCCTTACTTGATAAAATACATACTGTACACATAAAGTGAATTCAAAACACATTAATTCAAGAACAAAAATAAATGCAGAATTGTGACCTTTATGCGTCAAACAGTCAACGTTTTGACAGATGCGCTTGTAGCCACCATTTGCCATGCTTGTAGCTGAGCCACATGTTGGACAAAACTGATTCTTTCTATGCCAGTCGAGTATCGGCAATGCCCGTGAGTATAATAGTCGATCTTCTGACAAGAGTCTTACAAAACTAAATGGATGAATGAGTTCAGTAGCTATGCTATCACTGCGGAGATCCATAACTTCATCCGTTGACAGTTTGCTGACGTCAATACAGAAATGTGCTACTGATGAATGATTGTTATTTTTCTGTAATATTTTATTGCTGGTCGACAATGTTTCAACATCAGTCTGTGACTTCATGCTGCCAAGGTAAATCAGATTGTGTTCAGTCAGAACCGATGCAACAGCTGAATAATTCAACTTCAACAAGCTCAGACCACCTTTACTGGCCGCCTGTCCATTGACAACTAATGGCCAGCCATTATGCAAGACAATAAAAACCGACGATGGCTGAGCAGCAATCTGCAGCAGTTTGTGTGGCAAGAGTATGTCAGATGGCTCACGCTGAAATAATCCATTAACAGAAGTGGAATGTGTCGACACATCTTGGCCTAAAACACAATAAATTACTGAACAACACGCTACATGTGCTTCTCAACTTCATCAATAACACAATCATAAATTCACATCATAAAAGAGGACAGTAAAACAGTAGTGAGAGGAATGTTGTGTTTCACACAACAAAGTCCTGGCATATGACTTACAAAAAAAATCCTGGATCCAAAAATGAAACTGCCCTGAAAATATAACTGATCATTCTTTGTCTCAAGTGTACCATTTCGAAAAATTTCATGACAAAAAAATCTAATTTTTTAGTAATTTTGCGAATTTTCGCCAACAATAAAAACAGGAAATCAGGTTCCCCATCTGTCCGAGATAAACGGAAATAATAGTATTCAAAGTAAATACTAGCATCAGCAGCAATATTCGTAACTGTAAACTGGTCAATTTTCCCAAGATGTTTTAAACTAAATAATCCTCAGAAAAAAACAAGCAAGTGGTCAAGTAGGAATCTGCTGTTTTGTAACTTATTTATTGAATGACCCTTGTACCAGTACCATTCCTATCACTTAAATAAATAAATAAGTTACAAAACGGTGCCATTCCATTAATTCTTAAAATAGGAAACATCGAAATATGTTTTGTAGAGAATTAAATTTTGAACATACACAGAAATTTTTTGATAATGATGGCATTATTGTGACGACATCTGTTCATAAAACACAGCCTATCTGTGTACTATTCTCTCCATCAATTTTCTATCATAACTCACAAGTGATAAACAGCATAGGAACGAGAAAAAAACGAATAAGCTTAACATATTAATGTTACCTCTTTACTTGATAAACATTAGTGTTTAATTTCTCAACATATTGTCCAAGTTCATTCAAACATTTGTCCCATCTGCCAACAAGCTTCTGAACGCCAGATGCAAAGAAAGACGCTGGCATCAGTTGTCGCAACAACATGCCAGCCGGGTCGTTCCTTATCAACAATGCTTTCACTGCTACAAGCAAACTTCATACACCGAACGTGTATTGCTCGTCTCGCAAAACACTTGTCACCATACACTGGATGCATCTCAGAGTGAATCTCATTTGTACGAGTATTAAGTCCTTTTGCCCACAAAAACCGAATAACAGCATGCTCTTCGTGGCGGGATGACTTTAATGTTTATAAATAATGTCACAGTGACGTCGTCGTAATGATACTCACAGCTCATACTCAGAATTAAATTCCCTACAAAATGTATATTTCGGATTTTTTTATATTTAGAAAACTAACAGAACGACGCTGTTTTGTAACTTATTTATTGAATGACCCTTGTATATGTTTTGACAACTATTTTTGCATTTCTATTCATTTTCTGGGTCCAGAACAGTGCCAAAGTACTAAAAACAAAACTTCCCAAAAACGTTCACGTACTGAAGTTTGCCAGCAAAGTGTATACATCTTTATGTCGGTAAAACCTTGCGATGTCAGCAGCTGAATGTCCAGAATAATTACATCGCACTATGTTTACTCGGCTGCTAACTGCCATCAGTGCTTCCACAACGGCACAGTCACCGGACCTTGCAGCATGCATTAACGGTGTCAAACCATGCTTGTTGGCCATACTAACATCATCACCACTGTCTAACACACAAAATGCAACTATTATATAACACCTAAAACCATACACAGTAGCACATTATTACACACTCAGATAGTATAAATCCAGTTGCACAGGTTATCTAAATTCTAAATATCAGTTTACTTGGTCCAATTCAGTGGCGCCGCCAGAGGGGGGGGGGAAGGGGGGGAAGCTTCCCCCCCTATGGGTGGACGTCCAAAAATTATGTAATATGTGTGTGCTTTCATTGTCATGGAACTTCTTCGTATCACACGACAAATACATTGCAAGGCCGTCG
>Ga0126335_1001318_pt1 | contig 13742 bp, 7 predicted proteins | sample OlaspJWI45metaG_FD_108409 | JGI IMG/M metagenome (GOLD analysis project Ga0126335, IMG submission 108409) | Marine gutless worms symbiont microbial communities from Oahu, Hawaii - Olavius sp. 1 OAHU.JWI-45 metaG | ecosystem: Host-associated > Annelida > Digestive system > Unclassified | place... | reverse complement strand
TGTTACTTTATTCATACTAGAAAATACGCAAAGTGCTTTTTAGATTTGAGGTGGATGCAGTATGAGTTGGCTTTCTGTCCATTATTTTTTTCTTAAAGATGTATTATGTGTCAAGTGGGATGTAAAAGCTAGAAACACTACTTGCTGAGTTGATTGCTGCTGGAGAATTTTTCTGTCGCTGAATTAGGAACTGGTAGCAGAGTGTATACTGCAAGGGCCAGTTAACAAAATATCCTAGGACAGTTCCTAACTCTAACCTAAGTTCGTTCTAAGTATGTCCTAACTTTTGTCTCAAATTTGACTTAGGACAAAGTCGCCACCAGATCGTTTTTATTTTTAAAAATTTGTTTCACCTGAATTGTTGCTGTTAAACATTGCGTTCAGTATAAGACTATTATTTATGTTACAACTGGAGTTTTGTAAAGTCTGGAACGTGCTGTCAGTGAGTCTTAACGTTGTTCACATGTCTGATATTATTCTAAGTTTTGATCTACGTTTTTTCCTAGGATTCTTTCTTAATTGCACGTTTGTACTAAACTCCGCCTAAGTCGAATAGATCCTAACTATATTCTAACTGCTTCATTAGATTTTATTCGTTAATCGGGCCCTGGAGTCAGTTTTAATTACATTGCTGTGTTTGTGCTAACACAGCGATCTACAGCTGCACGACAAGGTCCGCGGTCACGACATCCGCCTGCTGCAGTTCTTCAACGTCACCTACATCTTTGACCTGATGCTTGAGATGAAGAAGGTCAAGTTTGGAGTCAGGTAGTTTGTACTTGAGCTGCTGTTGCATTGAGAATCTGCTTCAATGCAGCATGCCCTCAGTTGCCCATTGTGGGCGCTGGTAGTGTGTGAGTGAAGCCACCGGTACACGTCCTGGCAAGACGTTGAAAACGCGGCTGAACCATGGTTTTGTCTCGTTGTCTGCTAGAGCAGTTTATGTGCTCGGCAGTTTGTGTTTTATTGTACCGCATCGAATGCACGAGGTGTGGACTATTGTGGTCGATGATCTCATAGCACGGTTGTCTGTCATCTGTCTGTCACACGAGCAGTTATTCACCAGATGGCGCCACGATGTGGCGGTCACTACATGACCATAGCCACTTGCTACTCATTTCTGGTTGCCGTGGCAAGTGTAATTGATTGCCCAGAAATGTTTTTTTTCTCTTTTCTTTTCTGTTTGCGGAGGAGACTCACCCAAGAAACATTGTATAAGACAGGAGTTGTGATTTTTCCCCATTAGTTTGATGTTGCCTTCACCAGTTTACTTTGGCCACTCGTTAGATAAACTTTTGTTAGATATTGAAGTGGTGAGAAAGACTGATGGAAACAGACAAAGTATATGACAGAGCTACCGGACAGGACAGAGGCATGTATGGTTCCTTTCATTCGTGGATAAGCACGTGGGTGGCAGGTAAAAATATGTGATCCCTTGACAATGCGTGCCATACCTGTGACATCAAGTTCTGTTTGCTTTTACCTCTTATGTCTATGTTTGCAGCATTTCATCATCTGAGAAGGTGGACAGCGAGAACCGCTACAGTGACTTTCTTCTGTCGTCAGTCCCGTACCCCGGCTGTGAGTTCTTTCGTGACTGGAAAGACAGGGGATATATGGCGAACGGACTTGTCTTTGACTGGAACCAGGTACGTTCACAGTGTATATGCATGTTTGATTATTTGCTGTTAGCGAAATTTCAGCTGGCATGTTCTAGTGGAGTTTCTCTATTTCGTTATCCGATTATCTCTTACTTATAACTTCCAGAACTGTTGAAGATGGTACACTGTGTCTCAGAAATACTTCCCACTTTGTAGCAAATTTCATACTGTTTCCAGTGGTGAAATAATTTGAAAATCTGTTAAGGTTTGACGAGCTAAGCACCCATTACACCATGAGAAGTTGTCTGATGCACAGTGTAGTAGCAGCAGTTGAGCTGTAACGTGGCATGTGTGCGATGTTGGAGCATTTAATTAGACGAGCTGACTTGGGGTGAACTCAGCAGTAGGGTTGTAGGAACGGTGCAGATTTGAGCTGTTGTTTAAATGTAACGCACGAGGATACTGCACTACCGATAGTGGCTAAGTTAGCACTGTTCAGTTATGTTACTCTCCATCACATACCCGGGGTGTTGTGTCAATACGCTGAAGGTGTGCTGAAAACTGTTATTTACATTTCTTTGGAAATTTTGTATTACATACTCTTTCTGGCAATTATAGCATTTTGAAAATCGGTTAGTATGTAAGTTGGAGCTAATTAAAAATTGGGATGTTGTTTACATCACAGCATATACAGTCCAGGCTAAAAATATGGGGACACCTCTGGTCTTGAAACAGGGCCTTGGTCTAGGGCTTAGGTCAGAGGTCGGGCTGGGGCTGGGATTGTAGTTTGGGGCTATGCTTAAAATTGGAGGGTCATTGTACTGTTAGCTACAACTGTGTAAGTGAAGGTAAGGGAGACTTGACACAGCATCTCTTCATGAGATGAACCTCATCATAGAAGCACTCAGGTGTTACAAACGTTGTCAAAGGATCACAGTGTTACTGCTACTCACACGAACGACATCTGCTTTTGCCTTCCCAGTGGAAGCTGCTACTACTAACCCAAGGGGGATGGAACCACACCTGGATGGTTTACTTGCCCATCCAAGTACTAACTGGACCCTTCGTTGCGTAACCTTGTTGATTGAGACCAATGCTGTTAACCACTGCACCACACCACCACCAACCAGTCACTGTGCTTTTATACTGTTAATGTGCAATTTATTCAGGGATATGTGGACTCTTATCTCGAACTGCCGTCAAAGCCGTCAGCGCCTCCACACATCGACTGGTTCAGCTATCATGTGAGCATCTCCACTCAGACTTGGCTTTCTTTCTTTAGTCTTGTTTCAGTACAGTCAAATCGGAACTGAAACTGAAACTGATGTTCAAAATTCAGTTCGTTAAAATGTAATTCAAATCGGAAGCATTTTTCTGAACTGCAATTACAAATTGAACTTGATTTTCCCATTGCTGCGAATTGTAATTTGAATTTGAACTGGATTGAAATTGACAATTGAGTTGCAGTTGCATGGCCATTACAGTCTGCATGGTTGCAGCCTGCTGACATAGACTCAGTCCACTTCCAGAGCTAGTCGTAGTGCTACTTGTGACAATTATGTGCTGTTTGACATTGATGCTGACGTGAGTGGTTGTGTTCAGCTGTGGGACTTGGTAACATTGACACAGAACTACCTGAAACTACTGCTGCACTATCTTCAACAAGGTACTGTATGTTGTATTTTGTATTTTTTCACTTTTACTAATTTTACTGATAATAAAGTTAACTAAGTGCATCTGTCATTTGTGTATTAAAGTAGTTACTTACTTACTTGCCATTGTATAGGCTTGCTATGAGTGATCAATGCTGGCTTTTGTGCTGGATAGTTTTTTGAGCTAATGATACAAGTAGACTGTTCACAAGACCTCTGTCTATCTGTCTATTGACCAGGGTGTCACAGCTGGACAAAGAGACTTGTAATTTTACATGCCGAGACATACTGACATATCCTGATCATAAACCCAAAACTAGATCACCCTGATTTACTTAAGCCAGCTGAGCGTCACTGCCCATGGGCGGCTTGTTCCGCTTGGCACCTTGACATACTTACATTTTACCTGCGGCCCTAGGTTGACTTCAGGGTTGTTTCAATAGACTCGCTGCATTGCTAGGTCGATGTCGTTTAGCGCTGGGTCACTATATCAAAATATCGGCGATATATCCTCGATATTTTGATATTGTTGGTATCATATCAGTATCGGCGTTATAGACATCAGTTTTCACGATATATCAATATCATATCGGTGGCTGCGAAAATATTGACAATTTTTGATATTTTGTTGTATTTCCCGACTGTTTGACGAGAAAAATTAGTATATGAGTAAAACCGAGTATTTCATTTGGCAGTGTGGTACATCGTTGCATCTCTACTGGTTCAACCGTACGTTGACGACTTGGTTTGACACTTTGACGTAACTGACTGCGTAGTATTTAATGTACAGATGACAGAATTGCCCGTCACTAAAAACAGACTGAGTATGCCACAGTGGGGGCATCGTAGATGATACCGATCTGGTTTCTGGAGTAAAAAGTGAAAAACTTAGTCACATTTTTCAACGTTTTTGAGTATGAGTAGGCCAAACAGTTATTTTTGGCTCAGAAATATCGGTAAATATTGATATCAATAAAGGCTATATTGACCCAGCTCTAATGTCATGAAAGGTGGCCAAAACAGGTTCTTGTGCTAAGTTTCATAAACTATAAGTTGGTATCCTTTGACTATGTTTGTAGCAGTTTGGTGTGCAGTATTTGGCCTGCTGTTAGGTTATATTTAAATGTGTTTTGCGCATCACCGACATGTCGTCATTTCGTTCCAAGTGTAACTAGCTCCCCGCCTTATAGGCTAGCTTCTGAATTCAGTATTCTAGCATGCTATGTATTCTAATCTACAGTCACTGGTGTTACTCTGTAGGTGAAGGAGGTATGATGGTGCACTGTATCTCAGGCTGGGACCGTACCCCTCTCTTCATCTCACTACTGCGACTGTCTTTGTGGTCTGAGGGTGCTATACACCGGTCACTGTCGGCTGTGGAGATTCTTTACCTTACCATTGCCTATGACTGGCTCCTCTTTGGGTAACTAGTACTACTGTTAACTACTACTACTACATCTACTACTACTACTAGTACTACTGCTGCTGCGGCTGTCTCTGTGGTTTGAGGGTGCTATACACCGGTCACTGTCCAATATAGCAGGGTGTTGTAGTTGTATGACTGTCTTAGCCAGGGTAGTTTCTGTTTTCAGACTGCATCTGTTCCACAACATGCCTAGTGCAGGCTATTGCGATCGACGATCCTGGCATCTGTGAGTCTGTCTGTCATGTAGCTTCGCTGTGTAAAAACAGCCGAACTGATCGAGGTCTGTTTTGTGTAAATACCACTGGGGGTCCATGGAAAATAGAGCTCATTGTATACTATAGGAACAATGCTGTCATTTCATGTGCTTTGCCAAATGACTTTGGCCTCACGCTGTTTATTGCGTTTCTGATGGTAGCTATGTTTTCTTTGTTCTTGTCGTCAGTACCAGTTCAGTCAACGTGTGGAAAGGCTCGTCTCCAAAGTTTTCTGTTATGCGTCGAGTGCGATGCAATGCCAGACCCTACTGATGCAGCTTGTCTCAGTCATTCTTTGTAAATTTGTCGGAATACAAGTAGACTTTTCTGTTTTAGGCAGCTGGTTCTGTGCTTTACAAACTGCAGTTTTGCAGATTATTGCCGTTGCCGATGAGACGTACAGTCGTTTGTCTGTATTTCAGGCATAATCTGCCGGATCGAGTGAGTCGAGGTGAAGAGGTGAGTGTTGATTTACCGACATAAACTGAGTGTTTGTATGCTGATTTATTTGTAGCCATTTGTTGTGCAGAATTCCTCGTTTTTCTGTTGTTCTTAGTAGTGTTGATATCGTCATAAAGTTATAGTGCCTGGTTTACAAAATGGGGATCTGTCATCCAGTGCCATATCATACATGTACCATGTTTCGCCACCGTCGGGTCATCACTGGTACAAGCATCGCATCATCAGCACTGTGTCACCCGCGTTGCGGCACGTGAAAGTGCCCCGTTAGACAAGAACAACCATGCATTATAATTTGGTAATAACAGATTTAATCAGAACTAAAGACTAAAAAGGAATTAAAATTAAGTAACAGCAGCATCAAGTAGGTGAGCTTTTAAGTTTCTGTCTGAAAGTGGCGTAGTGCTCAGTCATAGACTTGTAGTGGCAAACTGTTACAGATAATGTCTTGGTTTTGGTGTTGGGCGTAGACAATAGGATATTTATTTATCTAGATGCCTGACTGGCGATTACTCCATAAAGATCACCGTTATCAAAACCGCCGGCGGTGAGATGGCGTCGGCCTCGGGCTAGCCAGCTGCTACGACCTTTAAATTCTCTGTCCAATCGCAGATTGTTTAACAACGGCCGTTAAGTTTCAGTACCGCTGTATCTGAACAGGAATTGGTCGTCTGCTTTCTGCATAGAATCATAACTCAGTACGGGATACCTGCATCCAAAATATTAAAAGCGTTGTTGTTATGTATGAGTATGTGAATCTATGTTGGCAGCCATCTTAACACCGGCTGTTTTTTGCGACAGCGTTATCAGCCAGTCAGGCCCTGGGGCTGTAAGAGTAGACGAACCCTGTTTGCTGGCCGTTTTTAGTCAAGGCAACTAGACGTGGGTTCTCTGTCATGCTATGTTGTACTTTTGTACATAATTGCGCTGCGAAGTCCGGTATTTGTTGGTCTCCTTTATTGTAGCTAAAAGCCTTCATTTTACGTCTGTGACTATTACTACCTACTTAAGGCATAGTATATCTAGTAGCTATGTAACTCCCGATTGGCACTGAGTCGCCGTACGAATGTGCCATTAAGGGCGGATTGCGTGAAAGTCACTTAACGTTGAGGGCTACTTAACTCTGTTATATTACAATGGAGTTAAGCAGCCCTTAACGTCGAGTGACTTTCATGCAATCTGCTGCAAGAAGCTACTCACTCACCGACTCACTAATATTTCTGTTTGCATGACAGACGTCTCTTTGTTCAAGTTTGTTGTTATACTCTTAGTTACTGTGCTAATTTTCTCATAATATATTGGGTGATTTTTGTCCGTGTTGCTGTTCAGATATTTTTCTTCTGTTTCTCGTTTCTCGAACACATTACAGGCGACGAATTCAACGTTACTCAACAGTTAGTTTTTCTTTGAATTCCAGTTTTGTTATGATACTTAGTTATACGTGTATTCCTGTCAGTTATTCCTCGTTAATCATGTTTAGCTCTATTTTGTTTAGCTGCAACGATAGAAAGTCTTATTATTCTTCAATTTCTGACTCTGCTGGTCAGAACCCAGATTACAGTTTCTGTGAAAAATACAGCTTCGACAGTCTCGAGGCTACTCCAGCCAGTTGGTGGAGATTCAGCAGTGACGGGTGTGTTTGGAAAAGTTCTGTAAAAGTCGTGAAATTTGCTTCTGTCATTAAAGTGCAAACTTGTACTTGGCCTCAGTACTCAGTATTGAACTGTTTTTGCTGTCCCCACGAAAGGTAAATGTGAAGGTCTAAAGGGTGTCTTATAATTTTATATTTGTAGTTGTATATAAAGACACTTTCTACATTCTGTACTGTTCAATTTTATTTTCGTGTCCATGATGTTTTAAACTGCGTCACAACAGCTTTTAATGAGTGAATATAATAATAATCTTGTGATGATGTGTAGTTCTGGTGAATCATTGTGTCGGCATGAGCGATTAGAGGAAGTTCAACGTACATTCACACAGCTGTACCTATCTCAAACTGACAGCAGCAGTAGTGCAGGCACTGCGTCAGCATCAGCATCCAGTGTCACGGCAGTTGCCAGCGGTGTCCTGGCGGGACTGTTTGACAACCTAGCTGGCAAAGTTGGATTACGTACTGTCAGAAATGGCTTCAGCTGATAACATATTGCCCTCTTAGGGACAAAGCCACGGCGTAGAAATGGATTGTAAAAAATAGCTTTTTAAAAACGTAAAATAATGCAAAGTCCAGATTTAGTTTCTTAGTATGATGCAGTATTTTAGACGGATAAATGTAGAATGTTGTCTGGCGTCACTGGCATCGCTTTGTACCTTATAACGTAAACACCGAAAACAATCTTTAAGAACATAATAACCTAAAAGAATTCTTTAAAAAATCCCAGGTTTCTCTTGCCCTGAATACAAGGCACATTGTATTAGGTCACATGGTCGCAGTCCCTCTGTGGAAAGGGCCAGTTCAATCATTCCATGCTGCCTTTGTGAGTTTTTCTTGTTACAATATTGTTTCTTTCTCTTGTTAGCTGGCCCACTACAATGTGGGGGCCAGCTATAGTAATGGTCCGCGCTTGTCCGTCCGTCACAAACGAGTATCTCCAAAACTAAGCGAGATAGACGTATGGTTACTAGGAAACTCGAATAGGAATCTAGGCTTCCTGCTTCAGTATCTGCCATCAGATTCGCGATCGGAAGTATGGTTCTGCCATTTCGGGTGTTTCCGGGTTGCCACTTCACACATTCAGACAGAAATGGGCAGTTGACCTAGTGAATGGATCAGTAGGAACAGTCACCAGTCTAGACACTGGACCGACACTGCCTGTTTCGTCATGTACTTTGTGTGCATCATCATATGCAGTTTCACTATAAGAAAAGGAGAAAACAACCACACTGGGCACCGTGGCAGGCCAGCTATTGTCATGTCCCATAATAGACGATACCTTGTTGTATGGTTCATTCACTTGTGTGTGCTGTATTTAGTTGTGGGTGTCGACTTTGTATTGAAGAATTCTGTATGATTGATTGATCTGTAGAGTATGCTTGCACTGTTGACTGAAAACTGGTTGCTGGTAATGGATGTCGTACAATGCGGTGAAACCCGGGGTTTCGTAGTTTTTTATGCATTGGCAACATGAATGGGCATCGGAGGCGTTATGTTATCGGTTGTGTATGTGTCTGTGATGTCCTTCTTACTGTCTGTTGCATGTCGCGAAAAGTGCAGCAGCATTAAGAAATTTATACCGACCACCCATTGTGATGTCAACTTGCAGCGCATATGAGCAGAGGCTTGAGGTATAATTGTGTAACTGCATTCTTGTTACTTTGTTCATATACCGACCACCCATTGTGATGTCAACTTGCAGCGCATATGAGCAGAGGCTTGAGGTATAATTGTGTAACTGCATTCTTGTTACTTTGTTCATCTGTCTGCAACAGTTGTTTTTTTTCCATCTAGCACTTTATTTGTACATTTTATTATGTGTTTTTTGTAACTGTTTATATTTCATAATGTATGCCTTCAGTGCTTTGCTCACGATTGCTGAAACATCCCAAGGCTTTCACAGTCGAGAGCCGTGTGGGCATTTAAACTGTTTTTACAGTAAAAACATTATTTTCATGCTGATTGGGGTTTAGGCCTCTGGTCACATCCCTATGTCCTGAGGCCTAACCAGAACAAAGCACTGAATTTGATTGAATATCCGACAAGGTATATAGACGTGTATATTTATTCAAGACTTGATAAATTTGGTTGAAAGGCAATGTCATTATTTATTATGTTTGCAGTGCACTACTGATTCTACGGCTATTTACCAGACGTATGTCATTTTCAACAAATGAAAATTCAGAGCTAACTACAAGTAACAGATTGTCATTGTCAAGCACTAAAACTAGTGAATTTGAACTCGGCAACTTTGTATAAAGATTACATCTAACTGCCAGCAATATTTACCATAATCGTCTCTTAAATGGCTCGTAATGGAGTGAAAACCACACACACGAGTATGAAGTAGATAAAAGTTAACACACCGTTATTTCCTATGACAACCAACTTATGAAGTACGTATGCACAAGGGCGGTTAAAAATACATATTCGACAGACATTTTCAACTGTTTAACACAGTAAGGTGACTAATGTCACAGGGTCTAAAGTGCTATGCGCTGTTTGTTTGTGTGCAAACATTGTTTGCACAACTGTGACAACAGCCTATTTTGGCATTATTTTTGCAAATTTTGCAACAATTAAAGAACTTTTTTCCAAAAATCTAAGCGTGTGCATTATCCTCATATTAGATGCCACCTTTGTGCCAACTTTGACGTTCTTCGACCTTCTCAGTCCCGAGATATCGTTCGGAGTAAAAAGTCACCCACCCAGACGCCCAGCTTATTTTGCCATCCGTGAACTTCAGTGCTCTGCACTGAGAAACAGACAGACATGTTTGAAATTATAAGTCTTTACTACAAACTGTTCGCAGCAATACTACATTCAAAATTTAAACAACAAGTCTTCTGCATTCTACCCAGAACAGAAACAGTCTACCCAATAGTGAAATACAGCAAGCAAGTAGATATCAATCGACACACCACAGGTCATTGCGGGGACAGTTTTTACAGGTCAGATGACCCAACCACCAGTGTCAAAGCACTCAGGTCACTCAGTTGGCCGCTGAGATAGACTTCAGTGATGATCAATCCCAGTAGAACCATCCACTATTCAGACATTAGCATTAAGCATAACGCAAGGCTCCCAGTGTGACAAACATCTGCTGGACCTGTAAGATGGCCGGAACATCGTGCAACAACAAAATGCTACACAATACCATAGTGACAAAAGAACAGCTGTCTTAATGTTGCCTCTAACTCCAGACCAACATCACGCATCAGATGAGGCCACGGAGGTCAAACTGGAAACTGATCACAGCAACTTAAAAGAGTCTTTCCAATTTCAATTTATGTGAACTCCTCATATTAGTGTGAATACAGGTTGTCTAAAAATGCAGCCAAAGAAATTTGCAGTAGATTTCATGAGAAATTTTAACAAAATCCCAGTGCAGATTTTCACAATGTTTAATCTCACTTTGATCATTCCCACTACTCAAACTTACCAGGATAACTAACTAAATTTCCAAATAAGGATGAATTTTATATTCAAGAAGTTTCCGGATTTCCAGAGTTGTAGCACATTGGCATTAGAATGTATACAACTAAGGCTAATGACATACAATCAACTTGTATACTTTTGTTACGCAACTTTGCAACAACCTATGGCAATCATGCAACTTGTTGCTGAGCATGTCTGCAACAAACTGATTTTCTCTGTCATCAGGCTAAGAGCACAATACTGCTCTGAAAGTCTTCCCTTTCTTACTGCAGAAAACCAACAGAACACAATGTTGTCCGTTGTGGTAAAGTAAGTTTACATGAAGGTACAGAAGACTTGATATAGCACCTGTTTGTGAGGCAACCTTATCACAGAAGTGCTCCGGTATGACACGTGTTGTCAAAAGATCACAGTTTCACCTGCCACATGTGCTTATCCACGAACAGAATGAACCACACCTGCCTTCGCTTCCGCAACCAAAGCTGGTTCTCATTTACTGACACCACAGGGAAGGAAGGCTGAGTTGGCTTGGAGACCTAGGTACTCAAGGTTTTCCACGCAGCTTGTGCCAGAACAGTACTACGGCATCACGGTGCTTCCTGGCCAGCTTATGTCCATACCTTGCATACCAGATCCCGAATAACATTCCACCGAGGTGTCCGGCGTGGTCAAACCACCTCCAGCTCAGCAACAAACCAACCGTATCCAGTGCAATCAGACCCTTGACTCCGGCATCCGCAGAGAACGAGTGTGGATAGATCCGGTTAACGAAGGCAATACTTAACCGCTCATCAGGATACATTGTCCCAACAATCCCAATCAGAGCCATAATGGCACCTGAAGCCCCGACAGATCCGGTTAAACTGCCCCTGGCAATCCTGTATGCATAGCTGGCAAAGCCGGAGACCACACCGGCAGAGAGGTATGTCGCAATGAAATGCTCTTCACCAAAATTGGCGCTGACTGGTGGCGCAAATGACCACAGGACATACATGTTGATGAACAGGTGGAACAAGTTGTTGTGGCTGAATGTTGACAGCAGCATCGGCCAGCAGACGGGACCTCAACAGCCAGTCACAAAAATGTTATTATTAGTCTGCATCGAATGCATGAGATGTGGACTATAAACAAAACTGTATGCATGCAATAAAAGCAATGAGTAATGTTACCAAGGTCATCATCAGCAGAGGTACAGCTGCAAATACAGTGCTAAGCTTCATTAAACTTGTCCAGAAGACAGCGCTGTTGTGCAGATTTATGCAGCTTTCTTCAAAATTCTACAAAAAACAGGTTGCAACTCAACAATTCTGAAGTTAGAGAATTGCTTCAGTCTGATCACAATAAACTACTGAGAGACAAGCAATACCTGAAACCACTGGACTGGACACAAAGTACTTGCACATCATCGCCGACAGCTGTGGCACTCTCCAAACGAAGAATACCGCCACATTTACTCCAATTATACCGCAGACCAACTTCTGTGCCGGATACAATTGGTTCCACCAGGCGTTTAGTTGGCGCCGGAAATCCCCGGCCTTCCCATAGAAGCCAAAATTCCCGGATTTCGGGAGGAAACCGTCACGGTTGCGCCAGTGGTTCTGTCTGGCCAGCCGTCTGAACGTCTCATACTGCCAGATGGCAGCGGCTGTAAAGCTGGTGGCAGTCACGGTTGTCGCAAATATAAACGGTTTTACCTACAAATATTAAACAATTTTAAACAATGTTGTTCAAAACTGTTTTAAAACATTTCTTCATTTTTAACTCAGTTAACTATAGCTAGTGGATCTTATCGTACAGATGCTGTTCAAGTGGCATCTGTCTGTTAACTACAATGTTGAACATCGCAACCGCTAGACATAGACTTGTAACACTGCAAGCAGAGACCTACTGACCAATCGTGACCACAAAGCAAAAACTTGCTCTCCCTGACTTACTTCAGCTAGCTGAGCAGTCACTACCCATGCTTGCACATAAATCGTCACACGGAAGTGAATGCATACTCTGGCGTGGCCATGGTGGGATTTCCACCCTGCTAGCCAATCACGGTGCAAGCACGCAGCAAGCACTACTCAACCGGCATGTCTAATTATATGCACGGCCCACAAGAGCCAACAGACTCCAAGAATGTTTATTTCTAGACGCTGTCACCGCTGTGAAGCAGATGTCATATAGATAGTGACACCAATTGCAAGAATTTTTGTTTACCCATCCCACTACTGCCAACACATATCATCATTATCATATGCATTAGCTTTTTAGCACCAAAGTAATAAAAACATGACAAAAGTCTGCCGAAAAAATGCAACTACCGAGTCACTAATAGTAGCATGTTTTTTTCGCACATAAACATGTTTTATTTCCTTTTTTGGTCACGTTACCTACAACACAAGCACACATGGGCCAGCAGTGCTGTTGTACAAAGTTGTAATAAGCTGGGTTTTATGGGGTTTTTAAAAGATAAAAACCTCAACCATCCAATTTTAGGTTTTTAAACTTTTATAATTTACTGCATAATTTAATAAAAGTAACACTCAAATTTGCACTGTAATTTGTGACAATTCTTCTCTCACTTGAATCATCTAAGTATTTTACATGGATAAAATGTACAGTATTCTCTGGCATCTCTGGTGTCAATTTGTACCTTGAAACAAAAAAAAAAACAAAAAAAGATTTTAAAAACTTTTCTGAATAAAAAATAGATTTTTTGCAGCCTACCAAACTGTGGAAGCTGCGAGAAGTTCCCTCCACGTCGTGAACGGGCTGAAGACCGCGGCGTCGAGTTTCGGACAACTGCTTGCGCATAAACTGTCTCACGGAGGTGAATGCATGCCCTGGCCTTGCCAGGGTGGGATTTCCACCCTGGCTGCCAATCACGGCACAACCACGCAGCAAGCACCGCCCACTTAGCATGACTAATTATATGCAAAACCCCACAACAGCCAATAAAATCCAAGAATGTTTATTTCTAAACGCTGTCACGGCTGTGAAGCAATTGTCATATAGATGGCGACACCGATCGCGAGAATAACGAAAGACAACAGCATCGACTTTCGATTCTCAGTTCGTAGCGAACTCAGCTCACTCCCTACAGCATACAACAAAAATAGGTGATGCTGAGTTTTGCTGAGCCCAAAAACTTAAACAATTAAGTCTTAGCAAAATGGTTAAGACAAACTCATAAGATCTGCACTTATCATTTGGAATTCCCAACAGACGACTGTCAAGTCAGGCTTAAGTCTGGACTCAGACCAAACTTTCGTC
>Ga0126335_1001317_pt1 | contig 13747 bp, 7 predicted proteins | sample OlaspJWI45metaG_FD_108409 | JGI IMG/M metagenome (GOLD analysis project Ga0126335, IMG submission 108409) | Marine gutless worms symbiont microbial communities from Oahu, Hawaii - Olavius sp. 1 OAHU.JWI-45 metaG | ecosystem: Host-associated > Annelida > Digestive system > Unclassified | place... | reverse complement strand
TTCTAGGCAGCTTATAGGTCCAGCAGATTGGGTTTTTGTCACACTGGGACCCTTATGCTGTGATTAGCCTAGAGGCGGTTGCCTACAGTTAGCCTAGTTCATATTGTAACACAGTGGAGTGGTACTGGTGAGACTGAAGCCTATTTCCGTGGCCAACTGGCTTCCTTCAGTGCTTTGACGCTGTTGGTTGGGTCATCTGGTAGCTTCAGGCAGCCTCAGGTGGCAATATACACTGTAGCATAAACTGTCACATTTTCCAGTTGTTATACTGTGGTTTCCATATAATGCAATACAATAAATACAGTCATATTTCACAGTACAGAAGCAGTGTAACACATCCATCTTTACACACATACTGCTGTTTTTCAACCTCATATATCGTACTGTACTACATATGTATACATGCATGTATTTATTAATTTCAATAATAATAATAAACAGACTTGTATAGCGCCATAAGGTTGTAACTTCAGAGGCGCTGGGGGCAGGCAGCGTGTTAGTGAGTGCAGAAAGAAGGGAAAGCTTGGGAGAAGAGGAAAGTCTTTAGCCTGGACTTTAAAACTGCTAAAGAGTCACTACTGAGAACAGTTTTTGGTAGTGAGTTCCAAACAGCTGGTGCAGAGCATCGAAAAGCGCGTTTCACAAATGTTGTCGTCGTGAAAGGTTGATAAAGCACCGTAGTAGTAGATCGCAGGTTGTGGCCGTGTTCTCGATCCTAGATTAGGAGTCGCAGGTACGACGGGGTCGAGGTGCTGCGGACTTTGAAACTTTGAAATGTCAGCAGAGCCACTTTATCGATCCTCTGCTGAACGGGCAGCCAGTGTAACGTCCTCAGTAACGGGCTAACATGGGATCGTCTTGGTGCTTCGAGAACACACAGTGTTAAGTAAGACACATTTCAAACGACAAAAAACAATGCTAACATTGACAACAGAACAACATTAACACAACCAAAGTCAATGACAAATTGACAGTGAAAGACGACGGTAGACACTTGGCATGTTTTTCATAAATACATAGTCACTATAACGACGGCATAATTATGGAACCACATTTGCTAAGAAATGTGTTACACATTGTACTAGAAATATGGCACATGACAGAAGTTCATCTTAATTTAGAATATTGTAATTTATAGTCTTTAAAAATGAAAAGTTTAGACAAATTTCTGCACTACTATAACAATCACAATGGCACAAAACAGAGACGGTCAGCAGAAAGATCTTAAACATACGATCTTGCTTGACTACACTGACAATACATAACAACAAAAACTTCAGTTGGCTATTCTTGCCATCACAGTACAACGAGGCTACTGTGGCAACACATGGAGCACACCATCCAGCCGACTTCAGAAATTTTGTTATTTGTTAAACTGTGATGTTACAGCAGAAGAAATTTAGAATAAATGGCGCTAAATGAACAAATGACATGAAGCTGTGCTGTTTGGTCATTACAGCATCGCAGAAAGCTTTTTGGACCATGCTAAATAACATAACTCAAAACACTGGCAACAACATGTGGAAATGCCCATCACTGCTAATTAAATTTGCCACAAACCCAAAGTGAAACAGCACCATCAACTTGGTCCCAATGACGGTAAAATGCTTTAAAGCTATATATATATATATATAGTGCGGCGCCGTCTGGGTGAATTAGCAGAGTTCAACATCCACTTCAACATATTATACATCATTTCAGAGACTAGTCATACCAGGCAACTGATTGCACTTGCATTGACAATGAAAACTACAACAATCACGAGAAAATACACAAAAATTGCAAAACAAAACGACCAAATTAAAAAACACAAACACCTAAATGGAAAATCCAACAGCCCTATTGCACCTGTTTACAACAATTAATGATGACTAACTTTCAAGTTTTTGTGCAGACACCACCAGAAACAAAACCTGCTTTGCCAGCATTATAGTTGTCTGCAGATAACAAACTCAGCAGACATGTGGCGTGGCTTAGTGGTTAGTCACAGTCAATGAAGTTACTCTACATCGGGCCCGGACAGTACTTGAATGGGTGACCATTCACGAGTATAACATCTTGGTCATCCCATGGTGGGCAGGCCAAAAAACTTGAGTACTGGCAATGGTCATGGCCACTGCCAGGGAAGAAATGGCAAGTTCTGCATAACAGAAGGTCCTGTGGTCAGGACTGCAGGCATACTGACCTAGTCAGTTAAAGTTGCTGGCTCTTAACTGAGGCAGCCATCTGAGCCAGGGTGGGTTCATACACTGGCTTAATTAACCGTGTGCCAGCTATGCTGGAAGCAGGCATTGTCTTTGGCAGAATCTGCACAAAATCTCAAAAACTACTGGTCAGAATTTGATGTAACTTGGTAGAATATGTCCCATAGTTAGCTCCCCTCAGACAGAGTTTAATTAGACTTTGTCCTCGCTCGCTGAAAAGATGAGCTACAAGCAACGGACACTGGTCTGTGTGAAATCTTTCTTCTCAGACATGGACAATACTACAACCACTATTAGAATACAAGAGCTCTAGTGTACAGCACAAGCCTGAGCGTGTGAAGCATGGCCAAACTGCCGAGTGGCATGGTAGTACACATGGTAGATGAAGTTATCCAATGGACATGCACCTCTGAACGTTACCCGACAGAACTCCAGTGATGAAGTCACATCACGTCCGTTACACAACAACCGAAAGTAATAAAGTGGCTGGGCACGTCCAGTTCTGGTAATGGTGGCAGCAAGCTCTATGACAACACGGGCACCAAGCACGGGCCAGCGACCGTCATGTAGTCGCAGGGATGATAGCAAGGCAGTTAGTGTCTTATCGTGGCCAGAGTAGACCAACAGCCTCACTGGAGAGGCCGCAGACCCTAGGGACCTTCTGGGTGGCAACTCTCCGTTGTCAGCGGCAGCCACGTCTGCCAGTCGGCCGACTATATCAACAAGCAGCGGATACGCAAGGAGTAGAGACGCGTAACTCATTTCTGGGTCCGTGACGCCACGGCGGCCATGTCGGTCAACGACGCGCCACATCCGGTCGAGATGTGATGACGAAACACACCGACCACCTGTGGTGGTATCACATGGTAGTGTCGTATTGACACAGAATTGTGACAGCAACACCTGACATAGAACACACAAGATATACATGCAGAAGCGCAGCACCCCCAAGAAAGATATGTGACTAACAAGTAAATTAATAAAATATTTAATCGCATCAACGTAGTTCTTACATAAGGCTCTCCAGAACACTGTGCCGCGTTATCTTGGGCCAACTGACCATGTTGCTGACGTGCCCAATCAGCATGCACAGCGCTCTGCTGGCAAGAACCACCTAGCAGTGCCCTCTGCCAGATTACACACAGTCAGCAACAGGGTTGCAAATCAGGAACAGTTTGAAGAATGACATCAGTGGAGTCAGTCCCAACCTTCTGCCAACTGCTGAACAATTCTCTGTTTTCTGTTTCATTCCATGATAATGTTGATAACTGTTTTCCTCGGATGTGACATTAGAAATAGCTATGTTATTTAGGCCACTATAAAAAATATTATTACATTACATTATAGTCTAGCCACGTCGTGCATGACTATGATTAAAGCACGACCTTTTGCTACAGACAGGTAAGACTATTAGCTGGGCAGATGATAGGTACCTCAAGAATGGCGGCAGTCCATGGTAGATGAGACGAACTAACATTTAAGATGGCAGCAATCTCAGTTCGCAATCGCCTCTCGTCATCATCTCTGGTTCCACTGTGTCGACGGTGAACTGACACAGCATTCAATGCCGACCGACACCCACAAGTCACGTTCCATGACGACGACTTGTCCAGACACAGATACGTGTTGCGTGTCAACTCAACCGTGGCCGAGGCTATCAGGCCGGTGGTCTGACCCGCAAGGCCGTAGAGCAGTGCCGCGGCACTCTGAACAGTCCTCGAGTATGCACTGGTACGCACCACCACACCAGAGCCCCTTGTCAGTAGATCTGAGTAGCCAGCTCGCAGTAAAAGACCGAGTCGCATCATCTGTAGTGCCCCGGTCGTGGTCAGCTTAGCACCGGTACAGGACGACGTTGATGCGGGGTAGAGTCCATAGCGTCGCCAGGCGGGGTCCACCTCGTCACCGTGGCGTAGCATGGCGTCAGCGGCGGTGACAAAATCCACAGCCTGGGTAATGTCAATGGGCGAGGACTGGAGGTCAGGACTGCCGAGGTGGCAATTGAAGGTAGCAGGCTGGGTGTGACCAGGAAGTGAGTACATCGGGGCTCGGTGTCCATGACGAGTAATGATGAACACAGCAACCAGACGTAGCTCTTCGCTCAGTCGGCCTGAACATGCAACACACTTTTACCACGACAAGTGCTTCCATTAATCTGGCAAACACTCACCATAGACAGATACCGGGTTCACCGATTGCAATAGGCGCATCTCACGCACTCGATGCAACCTGAAAACAGTGCGGCAACTGTACATCTCAAATTACACAAATCAACTTATATACACTTTTACCTAAAAAATTAGCACAGTGATGTGAGTGAGAAGATTTGTATAGCGCATAAACGTTAAGAACCCCTAATGCACAACGTTGTGGGGACTCCTAAGTGCCCTTTATCTAGTCCTGAACACACCTGATCAGCAGCCTGCTACGTGCAGTATCCAAGGCCATAAAAAAACAGAATCTGTCATCAACCATTCTAGCTAAACATGTTGTAGCACATGCAACACAACGCATCGTAGTGCCAACACCTGCCGAGGTTTGTGAGACTGTGGTCACATAATCACGCAATCAAAACAGAGTTCAAAGTAGCTATGTCCTTCTAAATAAAAATTTAAAAAACAAGGTTCAAGAACTATTCAAATAGGCTACAGGAGATTCAAAAAGATCAAGCAATGACAGGTACAGTCACGTGAACAGCGTGTGGGTACCTTCATCAGTGACGACGTCAGAAGGTGTCGGCGGCACAACGTTGCAATAGTCAAGGCTCCGATGTGACACGCCCACACTGAATCTGCTCAGTGTCTCGCGTGCTGTCAACATGGCATCATCATCATCATCATCAATGTCAGTTTAAGGACAAAAACTAGCTGTTAATTTTGACAAAAAATATGTCAAAAATTTAAGAGTGTGATTTTGCCTGTCAAAAAAATCTGTGCTTTGAAAGTGTCGCGGAAAACTCACCCAGAACTGAAAATTGCCACGTCTGATTTCAGCACGTTCTAGCAGCTCAAGCAAGGAAAATTATCACTAGCTAATAAACACATAAATCATGTTATCATCTTTAAACTGGTTTCAATTTTCTTCAAAGCAGTTTCTCATATTCACCCATTTGCCACAGGTCTAGTTTACTAGTTTGAGTAAGTATGACTATAATATCCTGCACCCAAAAGCCTGCTCGGAGAGCTTATCCACACTTACCAAAGACTTCGAAACTACAAGTGTTCAACATTCTGCAAGATTAGTCCATACAAATCTGCAAGAAAAGGCTACAGAGAAAATGATTTCAAAAAAATACGAGTTTAAAGACAAGAATAGAAAGCCTCATAAAACACGTAAAGGTAAAGGTAGAGCACACTTGATATAGCGCCTGTTTATGGGCCAACCCCATTACAGAGGCTCTCAGGTATGACATGCATTTTGAAGGAATCACACAGTTTTACGTGCCATTCCCACACTTATCAACGAATGGAATGAACCATACCTGCCTTTGCCTTTCCAGCCGAAGCTAGTTCTCATTTACTGACGCCAGAGGGATAAAAGGCTAAGTTGGCCTAGGCACCACCATAGTGAGTAAACAGTCTGCCCAGGACTGCTACATGACAGAAATTACAGTTATTAGCTGCTCAGACCGTCAGGCCTCACCAGGCAACTGGAAACGCAGCAGGCCACGAGCATCGAGCTCATGACCTCTTGTTCTGTAAGCTGAGATGCTAACTCACTGCACCACGGAGTCACCCAAGTGACATAAACAACCGCTTCAGGACAGAAGGATGATGTCAGAGGAGAGCTGTGTGTGTAACTGTTAATGGAAAACGAAGAAAACTGCGAAGTTTATTCCACAAGCAAGGCGTTGCACGCCAAAAGAGCGTTTTTTTCATTTCGAGATCTATAAATCAGCAGGAACTGATGACTTAAGGCTGAGCGGATGAGAGCAATGATGGAGTGTCACTGACTGTGATGGACCAGCGCCACGGTGGAGCTGTTGACGAACGCATCCGAAACTGGGCGTGGTTGACGCAGGTACTCGCTGTCGACTGGGAGGTACGTCTGACGCTGAGGACCACCGAGATCGACGCTCAGCCCAGACCACACATACACATCTACACTCACCACAGCAACATTATCCATTACACCTGGTACTGACACAGTACACTGAATGGATAAAGTGCGCATGCTAAAGATTCAAGTTTATTTGCTAGGTGACGTATATACTGGCATTACTTGCATTCTCATTCAGCCTATGCTAAAAGATGTCTGAATGAACTTAAACAAGAAAGCATCATCACAGGTTGGGCGGTAGCCCTAACCTATTATATAAGCCATAGTGCTAAGTATAGGAAAACGGCAGACTTTGCCCCCGTGGAGCCGAAACCCCTGAACCGATTTCAAAAAAAACTTGAAATATATGACTACATCCGGGACCCCACCCTACATGAAAAATTTGATGTGACAAACTGCCTATTTGCCCAGACTACGTGGGTGGTCTAGGCAAATAGGCAGTTTGTCACATTTTTGGGTTTCTTTTCTTTCTTTCTTTTTTGCTTTCTTCATCACGCTTACAGGTCGCGTTTCTTGACCGATCTCGACGATCTATACACTAAAATGCGTGTTTCCGTGCAATGATGTGCCGACCGAAAATGGGCACCCCATGCCCCCTAGCCCCCAAATTTTCAAAATTTTATATTAGGAAAGCCATTTTTTGCTCCAATCACGCATAAATCTTGCCGCAAACGCTACCAAATCTCGTAGTCGAATAAGAATCTAAGTATGGGAATTTCGAATTTTGGGTTAAAAATTTAACCGGAAGTAGAAAAATGGCCGTTTATGCGCATGCGCAGTATTCGGCAGAGCAAAAATGGCCCTAAACATCGTGTAATTGTCACAATTTCACGTCTTACACTGTTTATATTTATGCTCTCTGCCAGTGTGTATTCTGGTGAATAAAGCTGTATATATTGGGCATGGGGAGCTCAAATATGGCATTATATAATTTTAAACCAATTGACATGTGGCCATTTCTGAGCATGCGCTGTAGAAAATTGACCAAAATGGCTGAAAACGTGGCTCAATTGCCAAAATATCAAGTACTACAGGAAATCTGACATATGAACTTAATTCAGGGCTCAAATTTCAACCCAGAACTAGAAAAGTGGCAGTTTCTGCGCATGCACAGTAAAGAAATGGCCAAAATGGCACCAAAAGTCTTATCGGATTGCAAGAACTTCACATCTTTTGTTCAAGGAAATTAAGCACGGCGAACGAAATTTGGAATCAAAATTTCACGTCATATAGGAAGTTGGGTATGGGGAGCTCAAATCTGGATTAAATTTTAAACCGGAAGTTGACACATGGCTGTTTCTGCACATGCGCAGCAGAACACTGACCAAAAATGGCTGAAAACGTGGCTCAATTGCCACAACATCAGGTCCTATACGAAATCTGACCCGGGGAATTCAATTTCGGGGTCAAATTTCAACCCGGAAGTAAAAAAGTGGTCGTTCCTGCACATGCACAGTAAAGAAATGGCCAAAATGGAGCTAAAACCTCTACTGGACTGCAAAAACTTCAAGTCTTTAGTTTAAGGAAATTAAGCATGGCAAACTAAATTTGGGGTCAAATTTTAAACCAGAAGTTGAGATGCGATAGTTTCTGCGCTTGCAAAGTACAAAATTGCCCCAAAAGGCTTGGCCTGAAAACGTAGTTGAATGCTAAAATATCAGTGGCCCTAAGCGTCCGTCGAATTGCAACAATTTTGTCTTTAAGGAATCATGCACACACGACCACCTCAAATCTTTAATCAAATTATAAACCGAGAGTTGGTATATCATATCATTTCACATGCGGCTGTTTATGTGCACCCACTAGGTTCTGAATGGCTGTAAACGTCGTCAACTTGCCAAAAATCACTTCCTTCTATAAAAAGATATTTTAAAAATAGAACCGGACAAACCCTGGGTTAATTTTTAAAATGAATTAAAATAAAATGGTCCTTTGTATGCCTGCACTATAAAATAACCGAGAAAATGGCCTTAAACGACGTCATGTTTACGTCGTTCTGCCGCTGTTCACGACTACATCAGTTGCTACATCTGACTCTAACCCTAACCAAAACCTAACCACGACCCATACCCGAATCTTGGCATTAATCCTAACCTTGACACTAACCCAAACTTGTCAGATTTGGTATGGGGCAAAAAAGTCCAGGGAACGAATTGACTGCTGGGTGAATGACAGTTTATCCAAAGTTCCTGGTTTAACCATTCAAATCTAACATGAATATAAATGGCAAAAGCATCAAGTGTATACAAAAGTTTTTCCAGCTCTCATTTACACAGAATGTGGATAAATTTTGCATGTTTTAACAGCGGCTGTCGAGACTGAGGTTTCATTCACGCTGTTGAGTGGCTGATTTGTGTGACTGAAGATTTCTTGGCAATAAATGTTGTCATTTTCGGTGGAAGTATTTAAACGCCAAACTGTTTATTGCATCGCTAAGGATGTTTTAATATCGACGAGTACGACGACGTGTACAGTTAGAGGTGTGCAGTTTCTGAAATTAAATATTTAGCCACGCACAACCACACATGTCACTGTTACGACGCCCAACCACTGCAACCAGTGTATTATTGCTAAATCATGGAATCACAGACTCTTTGTGTGAAGTTATTGAGACTGAAACCACTAACTTTCAGGTACTTTAAACATAGTGTAAGCCTGGATATTAAACCGACCTTAATGACGTCAAAATGAAGTAACACTTTTAATCAAACGTCGACTAAAGTAAAGGTAAGATAAGAAAAATAAGAAATACAGAGTTTAGAGTAGGCTATGCATAGTGTGCTTATGTGGGCTAGCTTATATGTGTATATATCACTTTAGTTAATATTCAGTAATAAAACTGCAAATATTAAATAGACAACTGTACTCAGTTTCACTGCACCTATATAAGCAATTGCTCTAAAACAGCAAAAATGAAAATTTTGTGATTTTACGGTATAACGAATCACATCCACAAGCTCCAACAGTTACAGCAGACGACTGGATGATGTAACTGTGTAAGCTGGTGTATGTTATTCGTTATATTGTAAAATCACGAAATCTTCATTTTTGCTGCTGTAGAGCGATGGCTTATATATGTGCAGTAAAACTGAGTGCAGTTTTGTCTGTTTAATGTACAGTGTCTTACAGTTAAAAATGAAACTGTGTCTGAGGGGAGCACAAACCTGCGCGCTGCCTCTGTTTTGCAACCGTAAGCTTGAGATTAACCCCGATGACCTTGAAACTCGAAGGTGACCAGGATATTCTAAAGATGTACCCTGACACTGAAAATGAAGCTGCTAGCTTAAGGTATTCAAAACATAGAGCTTGAATTGAAAAAATACGAAAATATGTCTCAAGATCAAAGGTCAAGGTCAAAATGTCAAAAGCTCTGAATTACTTCGAGCGTTATCGTAACAGATATTCCGGTCAAGCCCCAGCAATTTCCGGCCAGTAGTTTTTGAGTTGCATGCTACTGCTTTTTTGCTGCTGTTACCTTGACCTTGAACCCATGACCTTAAAACTGAACTGTGACCTAGATATTCTGAAGATGTGTCTCCAACCTGAAAATAAAGTTGCTAGGTCAAGCCATTCAAAATATATAGCCTGAATTGAAAAAGTACAAAAATAACTCTCAAGGTCAAGGGTCAAGGTCAAATATCACCAACTTCCAAAAACTTCTAGTGCTCCCCATGGAACATATTCCTACCAAGTTACGTCAATTTCCGACCAGTGTTTTCGAGATTTTCTGCGGACAGACGCACAGATTCACAGACATAGCCAAAAACAACACCTGCTCGCAGCATGCGCGCAGGTAATGATTCGAGTTTTCATTCAACAGATGCACGGCAAGAAGCAAGAGGTGTTATGCAATAGACAATGTCTGTTAAACAGTTGTCAGTTATTAGGCCGCATCGAATGGACGAGATGCGGACAACTGCGATAGATGATCACGGGCGTCTGTCAGTCTGTGTGTAACGGGACTTCACTGTGCAAACATGGCTGAGCAGATCGAGGTCCTGCTTGGGGTGGAGATTCTTGGAAACACAAGGAACATTGAATCCCGATTTCCCCTACGGATTCGATGCGGCCTTCGCCAAATTATTGACTGTGGTTACTTGGTTGTTATTAGTTACTCATTACTTACGTCGGTGGTAGGCATGTGTCAACAGAAAGAGAAGAACAATGCAGACAACTGTTGTGATGAGTACCAACTGTCGCACTAGCCACATGACGTGGCCAACATCAATCGCAATCACCCACCGGTCGCACAGACAACATCATCATCAGCAGCAGCAGCAGCACAACAGTTATCAGAACACATCATGCATCAAGCCACTGCAATCATCCATCTGCATGCTGTGTTGGCGTCTTCTGATCACCATCATCATCAATTCATCCCAGCAAGTCACCGTGCCACCGGAAAGCCATGCCACAGCCATAGTCGCAGACCGTCCGCCTTATCAAGCGCCGCATCATGCAAGCTAACACGCGTTTCACAGCTCAGTACTGTACAGAGTTGTTTACAATGTCCACTCCCACTTCTATACACATATACACAGCTGTAGTGTGTTATCGTCACGCAAAACTCACATTATTGCGGGCCCATACGAACCGAAGTGCTCTTTCACTATTCTCCAGCTACTGCTAATGGTTATGTCACATCTGCCAGTCCACACACAGCTCGTGATCGTTATTCGTTAGGCCAACTGCAGACAGACGCAGCGAGCGACAGATACCAGTGCATACCATAAGGCAGATACAGAAAGGAAAGAGCTCCAGTTATACTGGCAGTACGGTACGCCAGTACCGACAGCAATACAGCGTGTTAATCCGCGTGTCCGTCCGTCTGTCAGCAGGTTGTAAGTTATGTCACGCATCATCAAAATGTCATCTTGCCTGTCTGAGAAATTAATCTCAGAGCATGCGCACTCACAACTTGGTAAAGACTGATAGGCCTATACAGCATTGTAGCCTTATTCACTGATTGCAATCTGCAATGCAATCTGTTGCTGTTATATGTCTAAACAAAAATACCACACACATTGCACAGACTGTAAAACGACTCGCTGTCGCATAAGTCGTACTCAGTCAAGACTCAAGTATTAGAGCGCCTTAAACGGCCTACTAACGTAATTCATCTTTGTAGCAGTGTACATACTACATACGAGCCAACAAAAACGGCATAAATGTCAACAGTAACTACTACTGCAACATCGCAATGCCAACACAAATGGTCAATCAAGCCGAGCTAGCGAAGCAGGCCTACTTGTCCACGCCTGTATTCTGTGACATCTTTATTTCAGTCATATTGCGTTTGTTTACAAAGACACCAAAAACTCACCACGACATGCCAAGCACCAAGGTCGTCAGCAGAGCTGTGGCCAAGTAGAAACTAAAGAAGAGCAGCACTGCAGCACGCGTCTGTCCCGTTCATTCAGATTACAGACATCGGGACACAACAGACTGAAGCGAGGGAGCACGTAACGTAAGTCGTCTTTTAGACGCAGCATTAACGGCAGCAGCAGCAGCCGTAATGTTGCTATGGCAACGCGACAATAGAGCATCAGTAAATAGGACAGTGCGCGGCCCGGCCATTAAGCGGGATTCATTGCCAACAGACGGGCCCCGATTGCAAGACACACTCTTATCCAGCCGCCCATGCGCAGTCCGGCACGCCAGTCTTACTTCCGCTATACAACAATTCTGGCCGTTCATTCGCGGTTGGTATAAGCCTATTCGCGATCTCTTGTCAGAAAGACTCAAAGAAATCATCAAATTTTTACATTACCCACCTTCGTAGTTTTCTTACACCGAACGAGGCGAGATTCCAACCAAGTCACCTTCGGTGCCGCATTGAATAAAAAGGTGCATAACAAAAAATTCACAATCTTCAACCAACATTTGTCTGTATATCTATGAAACGGTATACAGAGCATAAAAGCCTATGCATATAGTCACTAGAGAACACCAACATGAACTCGTATACGATAAATGAAAGTGTCGTTGCTGTACGCTGATGTCCTTGTGTGACCTTGAAGGTCATTTCAACCAATGCAGTCGTTTCTAACTCGAGCGAATGAGCAGTGATAACAGTAGCTGTGTATCGCACGACAGTGACTATCACACACTAATTGAATGATAGGAAACAACTGTCTTATGAACGACAACAGTGCTTAAAGTGATGCCTCAAGTGGTACAGAAACGCTATAGCCGTGTGTGTATCCTCGGCCTCCGTGTCAGCTGCTGTCATACTGACTCTACAAGCAGCGGGGGCAGCGGCCGTACACTAAGGACCAGGCGACCCAAAATCACCGTCAGCAAAGCCGCTATGTGCGACGTTCATCGACAAGTCTGGGCCATCGATCTTTTACCTCTGCTGGTCCACGTTTATGGAACAATCTACCGCTGCATCTGTGCAACTCTAAACTAACACGTATGTAGTTTCACCGGCTAATGAACGAAAACGCAATTTGTTTAGCAGACAACCGACGACCGTCAGACTGCGGCGCCTCTGGTGACTGTCTACTCCCAGAGCGCCCTATAAATGTCCTTACTTACTTACTTAGAGTGGCTGATCTATAATACGTAACACAAGTGACTTACAGCAGATGACGGTGATGACGACCCACGCAGACCAGAAACATAACGTGACGCACGTGACCTTCAACCGTCTCACCAAGGTCACAGCCATGACACACGTCTAGGCCCCTATATACTCAGTTTAGCTTCAGCATCATCAAGAGAATTGCAGTAGTCAAGGCCTGTTGCCAGCTCTCACACACTGCACTCCGCCGTTGTCGCTCAATGGTACTGGAACCGGAAGTAGAAATCACGTGACTATGCCGCTGTGACGTCACAGTCGGCAGCACGACGAGCACGCACAAAAGTCATCTAGCTGACGTATAGCCTACGACATTTTTCCGACAATCATCGCCTGGCGTTATTTACTCCAAATCACCAGGCACTGCCATACATTCTCTTCCTTCAGCATAGTAATAGCCTGCTGGGTGAGAATGAAAGCTATACAACAGAACGTCGCACGTCTCTTCAGTGCAAGCCTCAGTCATTCAGCATTAGTTTCGTTGGACGCATGGCAAGATGCGACACACAATCCTGTCATCTACGTCTGTATACAGAATATGTAACAAAACAACGACGAAATGACTACGAGAAAGACTGAGTTCGCTACTCCTCTAAAGACTCCCGACTACGACAACCGACGCTGACATAACCTGAAGCATCTCGAGGGCGGGCGATGATGCAGCGCTACTGGGCGCAATTCAACGCTTCGTCCACGACGTCGATATACGATGCGATGCGAGCCGTGCGGCACGCACTGCCGACGCCCGATGAATGCCGCGCTGACGGGAGCCTGGTACGGCGCCGGCCGGGTTTGATGCGATCCATTCCCGGCACTAATCATCAGCTTCCCGACCCGCATCACTCCTCGCCCGCCCGCCCCGGATTCTCGACGTCTTCGGTCATCGTAATAACTAGCCGGG
>Ga0126335_1001316_pt1 | contig 13748 bp, 8 predicted proteins | sample OlaspJWI45metaG_FD_108409 | JGI IMG/M metagenome (GOLD analysis project Ga0126335, IMG submission 108409) | Marine gutless worms symbiont microbial communities from Oahu, Hawaii - Olavius sp. 1 OAHU.JWI-45 metaG | ecosystem: Host-associated > Annelida > Digestive system > Unclassified | place... | reverse complement strand
TCCCTACCCCACCCCCAAGATTTGTACCCCCAATTTTTGCGCCAAAAATTATCCCCGGGGCGCCATGGAGCTACCGTGAAAATTTGGAGACAATCGCCTATATGGTACTGAATTGTTAACAACAACATAGGCCTAACTGAAAATAATTCGATTATGATTGATAACTTAACTAATTAACTTGAATGTGAAATCAGTCTGTCACTACTTAACGTTTCCTAATACTTATAAAGCCTAAGCCTAATTGGAATATTGTGTTATTATCACTAATCTGCTAATCACAGACCACATTACACCTGCTTAGTCCGTTAGTCGTGACTTGAATACATTATATTTAACCTCATTATGCACCGAGTGACGTGATTAATAATAGTTTATTTATAAACTAATTATTGAAGCCAAATGACACACACGTTGCTGGAAGTAACTCAACGTATGCATTTCTGCTAACACGGCGCATAGGCCTGCTGCGAAACTAACGCCTTCCGGCAGTAGGCCTATACCTATACATGATAAGTGTCTCCAGTACGGGAGCTATAGGCAATTACCGTCACTAGTCGGTTGTCAGGCTGACTAACTGCTACCAGGGTGGTCCACCACGAGAAGGCGAATGACCTCAGGGGACCATCACGTGACGTCAGCCATCCTCCATAGCGAAACAACGACCGGCATCTTGCCAACAACTGACGTATTCTGTTGCCGAGAACACACTGCTATATACGAGTGATAACTGCGTAGGCCTACAGCGTGACCGATAATTTCGATGACTTCCTGCATTGTCGTCGTCATAATCACTGTCGTCAGCAGCAACAACAATAACAACCGATTATAACTTTGTCAAACCTTAACCGATTTTCAAAATTCTTTCACTGCTCGAACGAGTATGAAATTCAATACAAAATACATGCAACATTTCTAAGCAAACCATCAGCATGTTACTGCACTACGATGGAAAGTCGAAAGTCCAACTTTGTTACGAAAGTTATAACCTTGTAAATCACATATACTGTGTGACAAAAAATGAAACATTGCATGTCATATACATAGAATGATACTAAAACTGTCATACCATTTGCTTAAGTATCCGTAATTTGCCCGCATGCATCATGAAACATGACCCCGCCACTCGTCAACTGCAATGCCAATGATGCTATGGTCAGTGTTACGCCCAGCGTTCAGCAAGAGATGCTGCAATTCGTCAACATTATAGCAGAGTGGACCAAAAAGTGAGAACCCCTCTTTTTTGGCTCTAGCTCTGTTAAGTGTTAACCGATTTTAAAGATTCTTTACCGTTAAAAGCAGCATGAAATTTCCGACAAATTGTATACAATATATTTTACCAGTATTGCTGCACTACTTCGTGAAGTTTGACGTCCGAACTTTTTCCATGATTACGAAAGTGATAATCATGTGTTTGACAAGAACATGAAATTTTTTATGCTATATGGCTGAATAAATGTAAATACTGTCATAATATTTGCTCGAACTTTTTAACATTTGCCTGTGCACATGCTTAAAGACGCCAACGCCACGCATCAATGCACCGTCAACGTCACGCCATACACGCAGTAATTGAGGTTTCAGTTCATTGATGTTATACAACCGTGACTGACGAACTTGCTGCTGGATGATCTCGGTGATCTTGCAGTAGACCAGACTAAGGTATGAGCTGTTTGCTGGCCACATATTTGACCAAATAAAATAGGGCAATCACTGCTTGAAAAGTCGTACACTGTCGTATGCTCGCCGTTCAAGAGGGTATTGTCAATATTTAGGCCTATTTAAATAAAAAATGTTCACTGAAGATTGGAAAGTCCACTGTGTGTGAAAGAGCGAACGTTTTAACCACTACCATGCACAGTAACCCATCACATCTGGAATGACAAAGAATAGCAACACTGGCCTGTCACAATCAACAATACTGGAAACTCGAGTCATTATAGCCTGAGGCGTATCGTATAGAGGCTGACTCACATTGCTTCGCCTCGCCGAGTATGCGCAGGGCCTACGCGCCGCGACCGAGTTCGCTAGTGCGGGCTTTTCAAGCCTACAAGGCGCTCGAAGGTAGGCCTATAAAAAGTGATGATGCCGCCAACTGCTAACAGATACGCATCGAGGCGTTGAGAGCGGTTGGCGGCAGTTTTTGACAGGACAGCTATAACAGTTGCTTGCCGATTTTAATATTAAACGTTCAGAGCCTTGAACAGTCGAGCAGACGAGTAGAGTTTTGCAGTAGTCTAACTACAGATTACAGAAGAGTATCGCGTAGAAAAGAACGTTTGCTGTTGACACGCTAGCGTTGCGACAAGTAGCGTGGGTAACATCTAGGAAAACGAAACTGCAACTCACCCGGGGTGACAATGTATGCATCAGTGTGGTGCAACTCGTCCGGAGACTCGAATGCATCGTGGGACTCTGACAGCTCTGATTACACATACAGTAGCTCGTCGCGGCGCGGCACGACGCCCAACACTTATTGCTTGTCGGACGTCACGAGCAGTCGCGGCAGTGGAAAGATAACGAAACAGCAACACATCAAACGTCCAATGAACGCTTTCATGGTGTGGTCAAAGGTAGGCTAAAGTCTTGAGCACCATGTGTGTCGTGTCTCTTACTTTCAGTTTCACAAACTACAGTACAGTTAGGCTCCAGCTTGCTAGCTTGCTGTCTTTTGAGTCATTTGATCGAAAATGCAAACAGGACACTTAGGACATTGACAAAGGAAAGTTTAGTGAGTAGTGAGTGGCAGACATGATACTGATTTGATTGACATTTGAATCTTAATCAATGCAACAGATTCATTAATTTTTTCTAGGCCTGATTATCATTGAAATATAGACAAAAGTTCGACCTATTGTGAGCGACGTTGTGGTACAAAAGTTTAGAGTTCTTATTTGACTTATGAAGTTATGACAGTGGTTTGCGATGCTACAGAACACAGCGATTTAGAATAGAAAGATAAAACGACGCAAACTTCGCATGATAACGATGTGCCACGGCAACACGGTATTATTATTATTATTATTATTATTATTATGGCGGAGTCGATAGAGGTTTAAGTGGCGTGTTCAGATTGAGCGACAAAAGATATCAGCAATCAGACCGGACATGCACAACGCCGAGATCAGTCAGAGACTAGGTCGCCGCTGGCGTCAGCTGACCGACGCTGAGCAGCAGCCGTTCATTGAAGAGGCAGAGCGACTGCGCCGACTTCACCTGCAGCAGTACCCAGACTACAAGTACCGGCCACGCAAGAGGGTTCGTCGTTGCACCACCGCCGCCGCCGCCGCCACCGGGCGCCGCCGATCAGCGGTCGAATCGGAACCGCCGAAGCCGGTAACTGCACCACGGCGACGTCTTTTTACGTCTACTGCTCGACAGTTGGCCATCACACAATCCAACACGTCCACACAAGGTCTGTTTTACTCTGTCGATTGCAGTTTTGGGCTATTTCTCTTTTCGGCAGTCATGCAACTGATTATTCTAAGCCTGACACTCGAGATAGCAAGCCTCTTAGCTGTTCAGGCTAACTCCACTTGCACGATTTGTTGTGAATTTGCTGTACAACAAATCCACAACATATCGTACAAGTGGAGTCTGAACTCAACGAAGCACAACAGCACAGCGGCTAACAGTGACCTCGGCCGCCATTATTCGTTGTTGCCGGCTTTCTATGCTGTGCAGCTTGGACAGGTATTCGGAGGCAACGCTGTTTATTGCTAGGCACGGCATACACAGATAAAACGGGGTTTCGTAGTTTGTCATAGCGTTGAGCGTAATAATAGGATAAGTTTCCGTTTCTTGTGCTACATTTTATCTTGTCTTGTACTTTCTCACAACTTGGGCCTACACGTCGACTTGGTGGGTGCCGAACGTGCGCTGTGTCATTGTCATAAAACAAGTGGGTGTTTGCCTCATGGACGCGTATTTGTTTGCTTCAAAGCACACATACGTTACTTGCATTACTGCCTCAATGTAGGCGTTAAAGCGAGTTCCTTGCGTGGTTAGGCTGTTTATTGACAGCAATATAATGCGCTGTTGCGTGCTCTGTTGCAGTCGTGGGCGACACTAAACCTGCTTTACATCCGGTGAAGGTCAGCGGTATTCGCGCTACTCTCGGTGTCCGTTCAGGCAACGCGTGTCTCGAGAAGTTCTCCTATGATAGCAGCGCTGCGCCGATCGGCAGCCGTCTGCGACAGCACCTCACCATCGACCAGTCCTTTAAGGACCGATTAGCTCAGGCCAAGAAGACGACGTCCGCCGGACAGTGGTCGCCGATCAGTCCCACTCCAACATGCTCGACGTCAGGGCAGAATGGTGTCTGGAACGCGGATGAGTCTGTCTCTACAGCCGCCGTTGTCGAAAGTCTGGCCGCTTTTCTGGAGGACCATCAGCAGATGACTATGGAAACATCACATCACAGCGTCAGCAGCTCCATGGTCGACCACGCCGTGACGACGACGACTCCGGCTGACCTGAGCGACCTTAGTGCCGTCGATCTATTGCACTTCCCGGCCGACTGGAACATCGAGCTGACAGATGTCGACGTCGACACCGACTTCGCTCCTCTCACTGACATCCGTCCACCAGCCCCAGCAACTGACCACGCACTGCCCTTCCTGCCAATGGCCACCGACCAGACGAGCTTTCAGCTGCCTAGCATGTCGGAACTGTTTCCGGTGTATGATGACGTCATCAGTGCGTGGGTGGTCGGCGACGACGCGCCGATGTTTGACGGTTTTAACGACTTACTGTGGAACACGTCCAACTTCGGACAGGTCATCTCTGTACAGTAATATGCAAACTACTGACTGTCTCCAGCACTGTATAACAGACCCCTGTATAACAGTCACCAGCAACACAGACACTGCGTTTGTCTCGTGGGCGACGCTGCAGGCTTTCTGTAAGACATTCGTGACAGCGCACCTGTTGTACGTGTGTGCGTGCAATGTACTGTAATGTGATCTGTGCATATCGTTCGCAAATATCAATATCAGTACCATAACGTGTTCCGTTTGCATGAGATTCTTGATTTGTTCAACTTATTTGTTGAATGTGTTTATTTTATGTTTGCAATTGCATCATACTACGATTTACCACCAATTGCGTGTGGTTGTTTGGTTACCATAAGAGCCTATATTTGTATTATATATGACGTTACCTGCCTATCTTTGTCGTTTCTAACTGTATAATTGTGTCTGTATTTTTGTCGTTTTAATCTCATATATTCAGCTATTCGGCCACGTGGCTGCAAGAGTGATAATAAAATCTCTATCTTGTATAGATCATGATCGTGTATCGCAGTGTACATTGTATTTACAAATGTAGTGAAGAGTGTGGTGATGCATATCATTGACATTTTGTAGTTTTGTAAAGTCTTTATGTGGCCCAAATTTTGGTAGTAGGCGAATGCGCCGTGTATAGAACAGGTGTTCTGGCATACAAATACCATGGCAGAGAGTCTATGTTAACTGTGCCATGAACGCGCTTCATTCGTTTCACGTATGTACAGTTACATGTCGAGGTCATACAGTTGTACTTGTACATGTTTATTAGCTGGCCCGCCACAACGTGGGGCCAGCTATAGTAATGGTCCATGTTGTCTGTCCGTCTGTTTGTTACACGCGAATATCTCCGAAACTAAGCGAGATAGACTTATGGTTATTGGTTACTATGAAACGCGAATAAGAAAACGGGCTTCCCGATTCAGAATTTGCCATCAGATTCGTGGTCGGAAGAACGGTTCCGCCATTTTGGGTATTTCCGGATCGGCACTTCGGGTGCGGTCAGCGGTCTGTGTGTCATTTGGCTGAAATTTTGTATGATCATACATATAAAGATGCCGTAGAAAGACACGTGTCGAAATTGGAACCGAAAGTAGAATTCCGCAGCCAGGGGCGTTGTTTCGAATTCAATTTTGGGGGCATGTTTCCGCTACCGATTAAGATATTTTACCAAATTTGGTGTGTATGTAGTAAATGGGATCCCTCGACTGCGGAATGTTTCCTTCAGACATCCAATATGGCGGATGGCGGCCATCTTTAATTAGTTAAATCGCTATAACTTGGCCGCGGATTGTCCGATTTCGCTGAAATTTTGCACGACGACAGATATGAGAGTGCTTCAGGATAACGCCTCTACGCGGTAGCCCCTCCCGTCGCTAACCAGCCCGGGCGGACGTCTCCATGCTAAATTCAACGGAAAAGGTCCCCCGTTGAAGCCTCCGGACAGACACCCCTCACTCACAAACAAACCTTCTGTGCGAGATGAACCTTCAAGACAAACGCCCCCTCGCAAACCCTCGAGATTTCCCGGTACAAACAAACTTTGGGGGCTCGCAGGCCAGCTATCGTTCCGTCTCATCAGGGACGACACCTTGTGCTTTAACATCACTAGAAAGCTTCAAGTGCCACCAGAAAGACGCGGATAATTTATTTTTGATCTCCGCTTTGGTGCACTGCATTACCAAGCAGATAAGATGAGCTTATCGTGAAACCGTTTTAAACTGTTTATGTAAACTGCAGCTTTATTGAGTGTTCTGATTGTAATTTCCGTAGTGAGTGATGGTCGTGAATTGTGACCATAATCCATTTTCGATGTGTACAGAAAAACATTTATATTTTATGTTCAATTTTAGGCCATAATTGCGCGACAATTGTTATGTTTTACAGAGATTTTGTTGACAGTCAGTATTTTGTTACATTGACATAAACAGTCGAAAGGGAAAAGGCAGTGTATTTACCAGAACCTTATCCTTCATCAGAAATGGAGCTCTGCTAAGAGTGAAAATTATGGGAAAATATACTCAGAAGAGAAAATAGCGCATTGTATTGACACGCCTTTATATTTTTCTGTATAGCCATTTTTCGTTATTTGTCATGTGCAGTGGACTAGGCTGTAAGTAGATGGTAACCTACAATAAAGTTTGAGCGCAACTGTGTAACTATGTTTCACAGATACATTTACGAATATGATGAAAATGATTAAATAGGCTATTGATGCATATTCTGTCTAACCCTACGAAACGAAATCGTGTAAATCGTCTACTCGCAAATTTCTGAACTATCTGAATGGTTGTATATTTACATATAAGGCTGTTTTGTTTACGGCGTAGCTAGACCAATGGTTTGAATGAATGTGTGCCTGTTTTAGTCTGGACCCAAATGTGGCTTTGCTGTACGAGTAGTCTCCGGCGATATGACATCGATCTGTATCTTTCTTTCGCTACAAACGAAAACAGACAATCATTAGTATGTAAATATTGCAGCTCATTTTTGTCTACACAACGTATTTATAATTTGTGTTGCAACTGTCTTCATCAACTGGCTGAGTTATGTTGTCTCATTTTTTTCAATCATTACTGCCGTTTAGGCTATATGATGTGACGATAAATTGCAGACAGAAAGTTGTTCATTTGTATGTCATATTTATTCAGCTTGTTGCGTGATTTAACGACAGAATACAACATATCTTGGAGATGCCGCGTTGCATTCTATGGGTTTACAGTCAACTCGTCCCCAAAGCTAACCTAACCCTGGCAATAGCTCTAAGCCCTACCCCTAAACCTAACCCCAATCCTTACTCTAACTTTAGTCCTAACCTAACACTAACGGTAACCCTAACCTAAACCCTAACGAGTTCTAACGAGATGAGTTGGAGATGAGTTGGCTTTGGGGACGAGTTGACTTGAGGACGAGTTGGCCGCCACCCCATTCTATGTGTTGTACGATTGGTGTCAGTGTAGAAGTTAGGCCTGGAAATGTAAGATAAAATAATAGTGTTAAAACTAATACAAAACTCAAAAACAGTTTCACCTGGTCGTTGTGGAGATAATTGTCTTAGTTCGTGAGAGGTCTCCTTGAATATTGTCACTTGTCAGGCAGTCGCTAAATGGCCGTGACACTAACGAGTCAATCATAGGTCCTGTAACAACCGAGAGAAACATGCAGTAACAAAACAATGTAGGTCTAACTAAGTCAAAACTAACTAACCTTAATATAGTCGCCTCATGTGACAGACAGACATACATACATTTTGTACGCTATAACAGAACAAGCTGGTAGGCGACTGGGCTGGCACTCTGCTAAGTCTCATAGTTACGGCGATCGAGGATTTATTACGATTGCCACCCGAACGCAGTGAGTTAGGGCGGCTATTGCTGTGGCGACGTAGTTGTGTGGCTGTCTGTGTGTCTGTGTGTCTGTCACGTTGATGTATTGTGCCGAAACGACTAAGTCGATCATCATGCGACCTTCACCATATTGTAGCCCAGCCATTCTAGTTTTCCCTTACCAATATGAACCCCATAGCTCTAGGGGGTCTCCTCATTGAGATTGTCAAATGGGAGAGGCGTAGGTAAAAAAATACGGAAATACAGCCAATATGCTGCCAAGAGCTGCCCTCTGGTGAATGACTGCAAGACGGAAAATCGGGCCAATAAATCATGACCAGTGGGACGCCATAATGGGAATACGACGTGCACAAGCGTTCGGGCGGCATGTCAGCCATTGCCGAACTTCTTGTTTCCTTAACGCTTGAGGGTATAATAGGGTTGACATGTTAGTCCGACGGACTCCGACCGTGACACCCGTTTACAGCGCTAGCAATAGGTGGCGAATCAATAAATGACGTAATGCCATGCGGTGGAACGTCAAAAATTTGCCGCTAGAAGATTGCGGATAAATACACATAGATCGGACAGACGGACCGAGAATAATGGCTGCTTAAAAGTGCGTCAGCCAATACACCGTCACCTTGCCTGTGCAATAGTGTCGCACAGAGACTGCGAATAACTGGGTGACGGCTGGGAGCTGCTGCCACCTAGCGATTGACGGGTAAATGATGTTTTCACAGTCGTTACTTCGGGCTTTCAGACTTTCCAGTTGTGTTTCTGATAACATCAAGATATATTTTAGTCACCAGCAACAAAGTTGCCAGAGGCTACGTATTTTACCTCTGAGCTTTTTCTAGTCACCCTCCCTTAATGTGACCAGACGGCCGATCGCCGCCAGGTAGTATACTGGCGCTTAGAACCTAGGTGTCGCATGAGAAATTCTCATAGACATCTCCACCAGCGCTCCGCTATTTTTTACAGGGGGTCAAAAGTGGGCAAATTTTGCTCCGATTTTCGACCCCAAGCGCGCTGGTTTCAAAACTGGGCAATAGATCGAAGTGCTGAAAAATGCAAAGGATGCGTAGATGATTGGCCTAAACAGTGGCCAAGATATTTCCCCTATCTCTCCCCCAATTTTTACAGGAATCGAAACAAATTTTGTCCAATTTTACCCATTTTGGGGCTATGGAGCAACCAAATGAAGCAAGAGATCAAAAATCTAAAACACTTCTTTATAGCTCCGATGTATATGTACACCCAGACACCGTAAAGCTCGGTCCCCCAACTCCAAGATCCACGCGGGAGATTAGGGCCCCCCAAATAGTCGACTTGAATTGGACATATTGCTAGCCTGTCGAGCAGCCCTCCAGTCAAAGGCATTTCAGAGGTTGGGTCCTAAGCCGTGCTGGAAATATCTGCTTAGACTTCTCACCCACCCCTTCCCTAATTTTTACGGGGGTAAAATGTGAAAAATTAGACCTCAATTTTTCACAAAATTCGTATTTAAGTCACCCTCGTTCCGAAGGCGAGCAAAATGTCGAAAATCTTAAACATGCATCGGAAATGCCAATGACTGTACCCTATCATCTCTTAAAATTTGGGGCAGCTCTGTCCACCCAACTCTGAGATTACGAATCATAGAGTGGGGGCACCGTAAAAACGCGAAATTATCTAAATGGATAATAAATCAGCCGTGCGTAGGCCTATTGTGTTAAAATTTCACGTGCTAGTATTATGTGGCTCTGCGTAAGCCGCGGAATTGTCAAAATCTACTTCGGGTCAAATCCAAAATTAGTATTTCTTATATCGCCGGAAAGGCTAAAGCTAGAGATTTCAAATTTGGTGTGTGCATTGACTATCAGGAGTAATTATGAAAACATGCGAAAACTAGGTCAGAGTGGACGTGACCCAGTTTACGCGATCTACATTTTAAATTTACCGACCCCTGTGAATATCTCTCCAATGGCTAAATCTATAGGGTTCAAATTTAACACGTAGAAAGACTGTAAGGAGTAAAAGATAATTAGCACAAAAGTAGGTCAAAAGAGGACATAATCTAGGTCACGCGATATTTTCAATATCTCTACAACAGCCGAAGCTAGAGACTCCAAATTGGGTGCGCATGCTTTCTACGAAGAGTACTATCTACGAATGCAAAACTAGTCAGAGGGACGTAACCTAAGTCACGTGACCTGTCTAAATTTTGGGATGGCGGCTGGGGCAGTTATGGCCTAAAGTTTTAGGGGGTTGTCGACGAGTGCTGAAGGCACGTGTCGAGACGCCCAGGAGCGAGCGCCGAAGACACGAAAAGTTTAAATTCGCCCAGGGGGTCTAGGAGAGGGCTCTAAGTCTAAGCTCCACAAGTAGGTCCCAGCTAAGCCCCGCATGAATAATGCTTCCGGTGTATTCCGCTGCGAATTTTTCATTTTTTCTACAATTTGGTACATGGTTTGGTCACGTGACAGCCGATGCAATACAAACGTTGAAGATCATGAGGTTGAAGGTTTAGGTCATAACATAGGCCTAAAACAAGAGCTACCGCGTGGGTGTAGCCGCGGGTTAACTTGCTGCGTACTGCGATTTAGGAAGCCGGATATATTGGGCGCCCCGAGCCGGCGGCTATAAGTGGCAATACATTTTAATTGTTGCATTTTCTAGCTTAGGCCTATTATTTTATGTATTTTATGCAAGTTCGTGATAAAAACACGGCAGTATGTTAAATAAATTTACAGCCCTACGATCTGAGGTCAGATAATCTGCATGTATATTCTACAGCGTGCAGCAAAGTAAACTTAGGCTGATGTTAGTCAATATTTTGGGAGTTGTAAACCGATATGATGATACATCTAGAAATTCCAAATTGCTGCTAGAATACGAGAGTTAAGATTGGACAATTAAACTAATGGCATCACCGACATGATTACAGGAAGCGGCGACAGCGAGAGCTTATTAAAAAACGGATGTACAGTGAAGTCTGAGACGAGGATCGGTATCGCCGTTTGTCGACTATTGGCATCTTTTGTAGGCCGCCTTCTCGGTAAGACACGCGACGGTCAGGATTGATTTCAATGAAGTATGACCACTAACCTTATATATGCGACTCTAATTGCGGTATCATAGCATAAACAGACTTTCAACTCGCATACACTCCTACCGTCGCCGAATCTGAATGTAAGTGTACAGTTATGGTGATCTATAGGTCCCAGACAATAGACAGTTCCCGCAGGCAATGCATATCGTCAATGACGAATGTTACTCTTGCGTAAAAACACGTCTCAACGGTAGCATTTATCGGCAATAGCAGTCCCGCGGGAGCTATTTCGAACCAACTTGAAAGAGATTCGCTAAAAGAGTGGTCGATTCTGCGTGACGTACGAGAGGTGGTCGATTGTCTACGTTGACAGTGACTGCGGCTGCGTGCATAAAACGTACATCAGTGGCATTCACTGTCCCGTTCAGGCACTTACTGTCAATCACGAGTACATTACCGGGCATCTATAGACGTAGCGCATCTAACCGAGTCGTCCACGATACAGGACAAAGAGAGAGTGACTGTAAGACGCAGACTGCACCGGGATAACTGGGTAACTTGCCTATCTACATAACTGGGACAAAAGTGGCGATTTGCGCGGTGTCTTTCGAAGAATTGTCATGTAATATAACAGCAATAATGAACAAATCAGCCACATTTTAAACTTACAATTGCTTTTGTCTCCTTCTCGTTTTCCTGTTTTTATTGCAAAGAAGTGGTATCATGCTTTTGCAGTGTTTTTGTCAAGACCTTTTTAAAAAACTCGAGACCAAGACCAATTGGTGGCAAGAGACACATATCAGTTGGCACAGATAAAACGACTTATAGGCCTATTTGTCAAACACTGAATGGACATGTATTGTGAGTCATAGTCTCTTGATGTTATCATTATTCACTACAGCGTACATCTGACTGTCATACGATAACAATCGAAATTAAAACAAATCAAACTGTTGCAAACAGTCGCATCAACGATAAAAAACGAAAATTACCTGACTAGTTTACAGAGAAAATCAGAAAATGTTGCAACACAAAATATGAAGGTAAAAGATCATGGACATTTCTGGGAAAGATAGAAAAAATTCAGTCCAGGTTGACAACACTAGAGTACTGGCCAACTGCAGTAGACGCATATGCGACTGACGACGGCGGCTATTGATTACGTCGCATGAGATGTGCTAGTTATATGAATTGCACAGCGAACCTGGATGCGGAGACTAACGCTCATTAGAGCTACCTGCCAGGCCAACTAATCGAGTCTAACGTAATGACAGACAGTCAGCAGCCGACAACCAGTGTCTTATCATGTTGTCACGAACTTGTAAGTCTCGTCCTGTGCTCGATTAGCTACCACTGTAGATGGGCGAATCGACCAAAAAAACAGACCCTGGTTGTACCACACCAGACCGATAAGTTAACAGCGTTGATTATAACAGGAATGCCTTGCACTAGAAGGCAGAAAACCCGTCGCGTATGTGTATTTAGTTACGCGCCATTTGTTTTCTACCTTTCTGAGTTTTCTACCTGGACTTTTGGCCTACTTATTCTTCCTAAGAACAAGTTTTTTATTCTAATTTTGCTTTTTGCCACCCGCGTGAATCGCGGAGTGATAAAAGCGCGAGGTTATGCGTCCAGTCGCATCCGTCTGCGTGTTTTCCTTGTCAGGCTTTATGCTGTAACATTAGAAACTATTGTTTTGTCGTATGCAGTTACATCTTCAGAATATCTATGCCTTATTTAGGGGCATAGAAAGTTCTAACACCGTGTTTAGTTATGACATTCGAAAAGCTTTCGATTCTGTTAATCATTTTAAACTATTTCATTCAATTTGTGACACTGGCATACCGAAAAGTATTTGCCTTATTGATTAACTGGTACAGTAAGCTTACGATGGTAGTTAGATGGAAAGGATGCCTTTCCAACAGTTTTTTTTAGCGAGAAGTGGAGTTAGACAAGGTAGTATCTTGTCACCTTCACTCTTTTCTGTGTTCATGAATATTTTCATTGTTCGATTGAAAACACTTGGTACTGGATGTTGCATTAGTGGTTATTTTCTCGGATGTTTTTTTATACGCTGATGATATAAAATTATTTTACTTTCTGCATCTGTTTCAGGGCTACAGTCTTTATTGAACTGTTGTTATGATGTGAGTCAGGATGTAAAATTAGCCTTTAATTGCTCTAAGTCGTGCTGTTTTTCAGTTGGTCGAAGACATATGGCTCGCTCTTGCGCCAGAGATTATAACTTGGTGTGATAATTTTAAATATCTTGGTATTTCTTTCCGTAGTGGACCTAGACTGTATGTTGACACTGATGTAACAAAACGAAAAATTTTTACTGCATGTAATAGTATATTTGGCAATTGCCATTCTACATATGAGTTGATTCAGCTGCAGCTATTGGAGTCGTACTGTACTTACCTGTCTTACAATATGCACTGTGTGCTCTTAGATTAACTGCAGCCCAACGTGCCGATCTCAACAGCTGTTGGAACAGTGTTTATAGGCGTATATTTAATTTCCGAAAATTTGATTCTGTTACTTTACTTATTCGTGGCCTAGGTAGACTTGATTTTAAACATACATATATTTATCAAACTTTGAAAT
>Ga0126335_1001315_pt1 | contig 13748 bp, 8 predicted proteins | sample OlaspJWI45metaG_FD_108409 | JGI IMG/M metagenome (GOLD analysis project Ga0126335, IMG submission 108409) | Marine gutless worms symbiont microbial communities from Oahu, Hawaii - Olavius sp. 1 OAHU.JWI-45 metaG | ecosystem: Host-associated > Annelida > Digestive system > Unclassified | place... | reverse complement strand
GTTGGAGTGGGAGAGGGGGTTGGGGAGAGTGAGTAATGGGGGCAGAACCGCTAGTTTGTTGTGTATCTTCGCAGAATTTCGCAAAGTTTATTTGTTTACTTGTTTACTTAGTCTTACGCGGTACTTTTAATCCCAAACATGGTCTGTTACTATGGCTTTATACCTTGACTGTAAATCCGAGCAGTGTTTTTCCATTACCGGAGAATGAAACAAATTACTACTCATAACAATGACTTAAGCTGTATTGCTATTGCGCCGCTATATCATATTGCAAGTAAATCACACAGCCGGTCTTAACGTAGTGCCAATAGATCATCGTGGTGCCGATCATTTTCTTTCTTCTACTCAGTAGGAGCCGATACTGTCTATCGCAGACAACGACAAAGTTTACACTACGGTGTAGGAGGGATAAGTTGCAGCTGCTGCATGCATGGACGGCGCCTTGTAGGTCTGCGTGTTGTGTGGCGATACATGTAACTGACTGAACGTAGATACGATCATCGGTCGAGATAACTGCACTGCTCATCCCCTGATTCATTTCTTTAAGTGTCTTACAATCTACCTCACTGTTTACGATCGTCGTTCCTACTGCCATATACTCAGCTGCAAATAGTAGTGCGATACAGCAATGCTTGCAACGACGATAGCTACACAGTCCTGTTGTTGAATACTTGCCGATATGTTTGTTTATATATCATACTAAACGCAGATAATAACTAACGTGATATATCGAGTACTACCATCGGCAGAGTGGCCCATTAAGTGTATCTACTATGGCTGATAGAGCACAATACAGCTACTGAATTGAATTAACTTGTATGACGATAACAGACTTTAACTGTCAACTCTAGCGGAACAAGTATAAGTATGTCATACATGCACACTGTCAGAGACGACCGACGGTGGCAGCAGACGGGGGCACTGCTGGGACAGAGAGCGGAAACGATCCGGGAAGAAAGGCACGATTGAAACTTGCGGCGGCGGCAGTCGGTGGGAAAGTGTGCAGAGAGCGCTGGAGGTCTGCGGCAGCGGCCATGGTGGCACGGTGGTTCCAAGGCGGCGGTACGGGTGGTCCATACATCTGCCTACCGGCTTCGTTCGCTTGAAGGACCTCGGCGGCAGCTCGACGATGCGCACTTGCCATTGCCGCCGCCACCGTCTGATACTGCTGCTGATGCTGCTGATGTTCGGCAACCAACACCAACTTACGCTTCGTCTTATAGCGTCGATTCTGGAACCAGATTTTCACTTGAGTCTCGGTCAGTCGCAGTGCCTGCGCCAATTCGGCGCGCTCCGGCCCCGACAGGTAACGCTGCCCGTTGAATCGACGTTCAAGCTCAAATACCTACAGAAAAAAACAATTCATCACGCGACTTTGTTTCAACAATCGCGCATTAAACAGAAAAATGTTTTACTTCAGTATAGTTAATGATAACGTAGCTGATTTCAAAGAAACCGATATCCAAATCCAGTATAGTAATCGAACATCACTTCATTTTCTTAATAATAACCCATTCGGAAACCTAAACTCCTGGCCCTAGCCCACATAGCGGAGCTCATTAGAAGCGGCTCTTCGCTCAAACCACACTTTTATTTCAGATTTCTAACACTAATAAAGAAGAATTTGACTAGTATTATTATAAGAGAAAAGATTTACATACGATTTACGTACGAGAATTCGAGAAATTAGGAAAAAAATTACAAACGACCTTGGTGGGACTCGAACTCGCAGTCTTTGCCTCCGTATGCGAACGCGTTATGCATTACACCACAAGGCCGAGCGGTATTTCTTTGCAAAGATGACTTTTTAAATACCACAGCTACTCGCGCCCATTATTACAAATTATTATTATTACAAATGTCAGATTATACAACAACAAATACCGACGACGAACGCGAGTAAAAATTTCAGGTTCAGAGGCCTTCGCAAAGTTTTGTGACAGTACTTTCGTAACAATATTTCGTTACTGTCAAATCTACAGACTAGTCAGCAGCGGCAACCACATACAATACAAATAGTACGCGCGCACACGGGCGATTTTACTATGGGAGCAGCCCGTAGTAGGCCTTCTGCCTATACCGGGCTTGCGCCCGGTATAAGAACTTTTATTTCAGCTCTGCAATAAAAGTCGCATAGTTCTTAATCTGTTTTTGGACCATCGTGCACTCGACACTGTTTCGCTCTTTATTAAATACACGGTGAACCATAAAATGTTGCCACTTTTGTTTTGGCTGTAACTTTGTCAAATGTTAACCGATCTTCAAAATTCTTTTACCGTCGGAAAACGAATGCAATTGAAAATAAAATTTATGTACAAATTTTCACCACACCTTAAATATGTTGCTGCGCTACCTTGGGAAATTTACAAAGCCTAATTTGCGGCTAATATAGCAAAAAATGTGAACAAAATGCATTAGTTTTTAATGCACCCATTTTGGTGCATCTAGCTAACTTACTTATTACTTGTTTACTTGTCAATTTAGATCTTGCTTTTTGTTAAATATGTAACGAAATAGTAAACGGCTTCTGCGATGACAGTGCCGCCTCATACCGCACACGCTACACTGTACGACTTCTCAGTCAGGCAACACCCCTTTCATTCGCCCAGATCGGTGGTCGCCTAACAGGCTGACCTCAGTTTTGTCTACTGCTGGATATCGTGTGTCATGCAGCAGCGAGTTTATCAGCCATGGGTGCATAACACCGCTGAAGTGAAGCAACGCTTGCTGAATGTTTGCCACGAAATGGACCATAGCGCAATTGATAATGCAATTCATGAGTGGCACGAGCATCTTCACGCGTGTGTGCGGGCAAACAATTTACACTTTAGCAGCTATTGAACTATTGAACAGTATCAGTAGCTGTTAAACATGATGCTTTTTCGTTTTTGTAGTCTGTGACACGGTTTCTAAGTTGTTACATTTGTAATTTTTAAACAAATTAGACTTTCTAAATTTCCGAAGGTAGTGCAACGACATATGTAAGGTGTGGTAAAATTAGTACATGAATTAATTATTCCATTATGCGGGTTGCTGCAGTTGAAAGTTGAGCTGGTCAGTAGTTCTGTTAAATTTATGGCTAATTGCTTTAGTAGTTCTAATCATATAGTCGAGTTTGTTGCTAGACTAGGTATATATTTTCAGAGATTGTATTCTCCTATGGGTCGGAATGCACAATTGTGTATTTAAATTTGTTGATTATCTTCCTGATATCGCTGTCAGTGGTAGAAAGGTTCTTAAGGCTTTGTCTGTTCACAACAATGTTTGGTTAACAGACAGTGAATGTGAAAAACTAAAATTAATTGCTGAACCACTGTGCATTAAGCACGATTACCTTAAATTCGATTTGCTCAGTGCTGACAAGGTTGATGCTGTGATTGAGTTTCTGTGTACTACTTAGACTGATTTTATTTTACATGTGTACTACTGTACGAATTTTATGTTCAAATTAATTGGAAATTTCACTCGCTTTCTAACAGTAAAAGAATTGTCAGAATTGGTTAACACTTCACAGAGTTAGAGCCAAAATAAAAAGTGACAACTTTTTTTTTAGTTCACGATGTACATTATGCATAGTTTATTAATAAAAAACTTAGCAGTAGCAGGAAGTGATTGCCTGTGCGTGAGAAAAAGCTGCTCTTGATCGTTTCTTGCGTTGCTGCGTGGACAGTAGCGTGTGTTGTAGCGGTGGTCGGTAAAGGGCGCCTGAGTCGCCGCCGCTGTTGCTGCTAGTGACGCTAGTCGGCGAGCGACTTCCGGTGTGAGAAGTGCAATCGCAGTTGGCACAATGAGTGTTGGACGTGAACTCGTTGACTACGCTGATAGAGTCGGCGTCATGGTCGACAGTTGGCGACGACGACGTGACGTCAGCAAAGTGCGACGTCGGCGTTCGTAGAACGTCGTGTGTGGCGTCACGTGACTCTGCACAAAAAACAGCGATAGTGTAAACAGAGATCGCGACGTTTATCCACCATAGCAATACGTCTGTGGGTAAAGTTATTTCACTAGACAATAAACGCAATAACATATATTAAGATAATATTCTATTTTTAAGCAGTTGTTATCAAATGCGATTACTTTTGCATTCGATAAAATAACTAGAAAAAAAATCAATAAAAGCAGCAAAAACAGACAAAATCTGCTATTAAAACAATTATCACTTTTAGTTGTAAAATGTAACAACATTTGAATGGCAAGAAATTTACACTGCTTGCCAACAATCGCTCGTTCATTTAGCACATATTCGAATTTTCAGGCCTGCCACCTGTCATACAGTCGTTATTAAAACCACATGTCTGTCTGTCGTTTGGAATTCAACGCATCAAATCGACGCCGATTAAAGGCCGACTATAGGCGTCGTGCGGAACGCTGTAAGGCGTCCTCAGCAGGTGCCGCGTAACTGGTCCGCCCACATCGGTCGCCCGTGACACAGTGAAGGCAATTTTCAGGCAGAGCACAGACGCGGTTTGATGTCCTTCACCAAACTGCTATTTTCACTAGCCACAAACACCACCCATTGATGGAGAAAAGTCGCAAGGTCATAATTTAAAAACCTCTCACAGGAACTGCCCTTTCAAGACTGCAGACGTAGATCCTGCGATACTTTGATTAAAGAAGCAATTAAAGGACATGCAGCCGGCGTATTTATTCAGTAAATTGTATTCTGACTGCAGCACGAAGTCAAAATTTAAAACTATAACGAATTGGTATACTGATTAACAAAGTATAGAAGAATGTTTTCATTCTTTTAAGTCTATAAAGCTAGACATCATTCGTAGCATATTTACATCGCGAAAAGTTTTTCGTGGTTTAATCTACGAATGACGAATTTTATATTAATTTTTTTTGCTAATTTGCATACAAAAATAGTTAGATTTGTGTGATTATTTTGGATGAAACCTTGGAACAATTTATTTAGATGTTATTATCTTGCACACCGAATTGTCGTTGCTGCTTATGTCTATAAATACCATATATATATTGTGTTACTTTACTGCGTATTACACTTTAGACTTACAGTCACTGATTTAAATATGTATTGACACATTATTGAGATTGACGACTTTTGTTTAATATAACTTGCATTTTAATTGCATGTCCGATTCATCACTTAGCCGACAATATCACGCTGACAATGTTCAAACATTTTTTTGTCATTTGAAGGAAATTTTCACTCAGCGCACCGTACACTCGCAAACCATCGCGTCATGATAGCCACAGATCGTCAGGTGAAAGTCCGTCAGAGGTCAGTCAGGGTCAGCTCTAGTCAAACCGATGCACGATATGACCTTGGGCGTGTCACGCCTGCAGTGCAAGCTCATCGTCAAAGCGCGATTCTTGGTGGTCCTATAGGTGTGCGCATATGTCATTGCCGTGATTACATTCTTCTTGGCCACTTTGAACTGATCTCAAACCGTGAACGAGCCACTGTATCTGCTACCCAGTCATCGCTTTAATGTATAATTTGCATGGACCTCTGCACTTTGTGTCCTCTATTCATTCGTTGGAGTAATTCACTAAGATGAATAATATATTTATTTGGACGATTTCGCTTTTTGTGGCACAAGATTTAAAATACACACAGACACTTGAGCGCTCCACGCAGTGTGCACTGATGACGTCAAGTTCGTCAAATTCGGCAGCTGAGAAGATGACAGAGAACACGAAGCCGCGAGTCATTATGATGGGTCAGCAAACTCAACTCTCGCGCCATCACTGATAAGAGGAGCAGTCCGCCGATGACGTAATACACGCCGTGAGCCTGCGAGCGTTTTAGTGCCTCTTCGTTGTGAGATTCACAAACATCATCACAAAGCTATAGTTAAGTGTACAGTGCACTCTCCCCTCTCTTGCATGACAGCCGCACAAAGGTGTGCATTGCATAAGGTGAAGTGTCTTACAATGTGCGAATACAAGCGCAACAAAAAATAAACAGTTTTTTTGGTTATTTGAATATATGCATTGAAATGTGTTGCACATTGCAGTGAGCCGAATAATAGTAGTTATAAGTCTACAGTACACCGCAATGCATAGCCACCAAGTAGATGTGACCAACTGCCATACGCGGGCATCTTTGACCATAATTAGTTAACTTTGGTTATCTTATCAGTCGCCAAGTGGAACACGCTCTAAAATTGTTTGCTTCAGCAGCAACAGCGGCGTCCGGCAGCGACTGATAGCGACCGTTCAAGGACTCTGCAGAGTGCAGACCTCGCGATATGCAAAATAGCTGGTGGAGTGCTTGTCACTCACAACTGTATTATGATAGCTAAGTATTATCTTTAACCGCACGCCGTACTCTTTCCCAAGTGGAAGAAGAATTACTGCAGCCTGAGTCATCTGCTTTGCATTATTGACAGCATTAATTAACAACTAAAATGGACAAATTGCTAACAATCCATAAACTTTCGTTTGAGTTTTTGTTGTCACTGAACTTTATTTTCCAAGAAATATGGCACACAGATAAAACGACAGAAAATTATCATAAGTACTATTGAGAGAAAAACCGTTGCATGAAACGGCAAAAGCGACACTGAACGCTAGTTAAGTGTCACTTGACAGTTAAGTGGTCAAAGTGGTACTTAGTTAACTGGTGATTTATGTGACGCTCATGCAACCGGCCCGAAGTCCGACCGATGAAGGTGCATGGTTAAACACCGCAGCTGCATGTACGACAGGCTTCTGTTACTTTGAACTTTTATTTCTTGTTTCTTTAATAGGACAGCAAGCTTTCATATACCATATTGTGCATTCGACCAATCACAATATAGGCCTAGAGTCCGTATAACAGACCACCAAGGATGTCTGACGTCGCTGCAAACGGCGAGATCAGTTGAACTATGTTTTGGGAAGTATATATTACGCGGCGTTGATGCTCACTTGCCGAGAAAGGTCTGTGTCTTAAGATGCTTGCTGCTCACGTTACAGCGAATTGTGGTGCTGCTTCCACCTTCGGGCGATACTTGGCATCCAGCATGCAGTAGTGCGTACCGATGTACAGGTCTATTCCAGTCCTATTTAATTTATTTGTGAAAAAAAACATTACGCAGAGATAAAATGAAGTAAAAGATAGGCCTACGCAATATCAATGAATGAATCACGGGCTTCTAGGGCACAACCATTCTTTAACTGCTCATATTTACCGGCAACACGGAATAGACAAACCTTCGGATAACTTTCGAAAAAAAGTTCGACGACATGTGTGCGCCAAAACCAAATCTGGCAATCTGCATGCACGTATGTACGCTGTACGTACACGTACAGCACACATTACGTCACTTACTTTATATTTCAGACATAAGCGTGAAATGACATGCAACTCAATGTTGCACGCAATAGGACAAAATGGACTTAAGACTTATTCCAAGTTGTAGTTTACCGGTTGGCAACGACCGTTACGCTGACCAGTGACATTACGCGAATTTTATGAGCACGTGTTGGCGCTTGTCCAGTCTCATAACTTCTAAGTACAGATTACGTGACTGTCTGCAGAACGGCGGCTTACAATTTACATCATGCATGCAGTAGCCCATACACGAGTGACTATGAGACAATGTACACGACAGAACGTTGTCTGTATTTGCCGACCGTCACATAAGAATGATAGACTTTGTAGTATCGAATTTTTCGATTCTTTCTATGCACGCAAGAAAGATGTTAAGTTAGATACCAGAGTTGTTCGATGCTGTCCATTTTGTTGGATTTCGGTCGCGGCTGTAATCGACCACACAGTCCTCGTCACTGTAGAGACGTAAAGTGGACCTCTGAGGAGTTGTAGTGTGACGGACATCGTTTCTGGTCAATAAAAGTGACGACCGGTAATCGGCACTGGACCAGTCGAGGGTGCTGGAACCTGACCTTGAGACCCTAGGCTTAGTAAAAGTCGACGTAGACGCTGGCAGCTGGCAGCGCTGACTGTGGAGACTCCACTGCAATGCGTTCAACGTTGAACGTACGACGTCAGGTGGATGACGATGATCGTCAAGACTGTGCGCAGATGGTGGCCCCAGTGGCGGAGCAGGAGGAACGTTGAGGGTACTCGGCGGCTGCAGCGCCGAGTGATTTTGAAGATGGTTTCTCAACTGGCGTCTGTACTGCTCGTATTGTGCGAAGAAGAGTTCACTGAATGAGCGCAGCTGAGCGACGTGACGCTGGTGACGACGCTGAAACGCGGCAGCTGTTCGCGACAGCAGCGAACTACACTCAACTCGTTGCTGCTCTGTCTCATCATCAGCTGTAATTCTCTCATTAATACTGTCCAACTCCTCGTCAACGTGGTCGAACATTGTCTGATTGCGATCTTCTTCAGTTCGCTCGGTTTCACTACACAGCGGCAGCGGCGACGCGCCTGCAGGGTCATCGCGATCAGCTGCTGAAGCAACGTCATCACTGCTCGCAACGACGAATGACGTCACATACTCATCCGTTAAGCCAGTGCCACACTCAGATGCCTTGCCGCTGTCGCGGACATGGTCCTGATCGCGGCAAAGATCACCTAATGGTGACGTGTTGAGGATCGAGTCGATGGTGAAGCGTGCTGTCCGCTGCGACTTCGAAGAACTGTGATTGCTAGCTGGCTGCTGTAGCGACATGCTGTTCTGCTGTGGGGAGCGTGATCAATCTACTTTGCAATGCACTAAGTGATTATCTGTTAACCTGTTATAACAAACACATTCGAAATGTTTCAGTCTTAATTACTGAAATTAGCTGAGCTTATAAAAACAAATAAAAATCAAAAATGTATGAATAGGGTGCCGATCACGTAGAACAAAGTCAAACGTCATTGTTATTGGTCCTTGGTTCATCCCACGTCCATAGAGACGTACTGAGCCACTCGCCGACGCCATTGTGATTTGTCCAGAGCTGCCACCTGTGCCTCCTTCCAGGTAAGTCCCATTTTTGCAGCTGCTGCTTGACTACGCTTCTCCAGTTTGTCCTTAGCCGACCTGGTCCCTTCTTGAGGCCTTGAATCTCCCAGTGTAGGGCTTGCTGTGAAATGCGCTGGTGGTCCATTCGCAGCACGTGACCAAGCAAGCGTAGTCTCCTTTCACTGAAAGTGCTTGCAATGCTGTGTTGTTTGGTTATCGCCATATCACGGGTCATTAATTTTATGGTAGCCATTTGGTGTATTTGTTAACCTATTTTAATAGTTTTAGTATGGTTTAATACTTTAGTTTTCCGATAATTTCAGAAAAAAAACTAACGAAGTACTGTACAAAGTGTACTTACTGAATCTGGCAAGAAGCGATTGCAGTCAAAAAAGTAGAAACAACGAGATGTCATAATCCGCACTAGATTTCAATTAAAACTGTTAAGTTAATCTCGGCGCCCTGTGATGCAGATGCTGTCTGCGCCACCTGCACTATGACGACAATGCTGCTGCAGCTGAAAGCCATGCTAACGCTCAATCAGCGATGATACGCAAGACTTGGCCGGTCAACGATGATTGGCAGCTGCCAACCAGCCACCACCAGCGCAAGTGCACGAATGATCTGTTCCAGCGCATTGCAACAGTGGCTCCGCCTACAGTCGTGTCAAAAAGCTACGATCACTGCGATCTGCGTATATTTTTGATTTGCGTAAGTTACGTCAACGCGTTATGTTTTTTACTGACGTCTTCTTTATTTTCATTGTGTTATTAGCAAATGGCAAATATATTAACAAATAGGCAACTTATTTTTAACATATTGTTTGATTTTTTGTTTAAATCGTTTAATTTATCCCAGAATTATGCGAAATGGGCTGTTATCGTTGGAACACACTCGTCTTCATCTTCCAAGAAAAGTGCGACCGTGAAGACCAGCGCACAGCAATCATATATGTGAATTAATACTGTTCACATGTACTTTTGAGTGACGTTTTAGCAACCGGATGTTAATTCATCTCGTAAAGGCCAATTCACATCGGGTACGACGCGGTACGACTTGTCGTCGACAGGTCTATAGCAAATTTTTTAGAAGTCAGTAACTTTAGACCCATCTCGACGTATTGAGATGGTAAGTCGTGTATCTTGTCGTGCCGATGTAAATTTGGCTATTGGAATTTGCGTGTGGAGAGGGTCCTAAGTCGGTAACAAGTTCATTGCAAATCTGCTATAGAGACTTGTTGTTATCGGATGTCTATAATGTCTCAGCAGTCAGATAGTCAGATCTAAAGTGTTCCATTTACTTAAGTGGCAATCTATTTAGAGGTTATCTGAGAGAACACTGTAATAACATACAGTGATTTTCGGCATGAAATTATGCAACGACAAGCAAAATAATTAAAACTGCTAGTCTGCGCTAATGTAATAAAACTTAAAACCAACACTGTGCTATACCTGTTGTATATATACGAAGTCATCAACCATACTATAAATTAATCTCAGGTACGAGTCATGCGGAGCACTGTGTCCAGTTGAGTAACTCTCATCGAATGACAAGCGATTTCTGATTAGTGCCACTATGTCAGCGACGGCGCTGCCCCGACGGTATCGAGCTTGACCCCATGATGCCGCCCGCGGAGTTCGCTATAGAACCCTGCTATTATACAGTACTCCATAGGCCATCACATACTGATCAGAGTTGGCGCTGTGGCAGATTGTCTACTGAGACGTAACGGTAGTCGCAGGTCGACGATGAAACGCGACTCTGACTGCATGCCGCGTCGCAGTGACACTGACCCTCGCCGACGCTTCATGCTGACCTGTACCTGGGATACTGCTGCTGCTGTCGATGGCCGTAATGCGGCCTTAACATTGCTTTTTCTTAAACTGTGTACACCGACAAACATGATGTTCGGACACAGTTCTTGTTTTGTGCAACGTTCATACGTAAGAAAGTGTCAACGAGGTCGACGCCAAACTCTTGTTGTTATACGTAGCAGCGAGACCGACATGTTCATGAACGCATGACACTGTTCTTTTTGACAAAAGTAAGACACTTTAGTTTGGTCCTCTTTCAACTAGAAAATTGCGCCGATTTCTGGTCCACATTGATGTGGATTGTTCGCCAACTTTCATGCAGTCGATTGCAACAGGTGGGATCTGAAATTTTAAATCACTAAATTGAGTATTGTTCGTATGTTTGCAAAATAAAGTATCTGTATCATATTAAATCAGACATATAAAGTAATAAAAGCAATAATAGTAGTTAGGTATAATGATTTGAATAATAATGCTTTAGAGACGACATTCCTGGAATTTGCAGAGGTTTCCTGTCTTCTACGGTGACAATTCTGCTATTATTTTCACATATTCTGATATTCAACAGTGATTTTATTAACGGTGAAAAGGTCATGCAGATGGCACTGAATACGATAGGTTTCCATGTGTATCTGAGGATTGGGGCTGCTGTGTAATGGACGAAGAATGATGGGTTTGCTGGCATGATGTGTGACAAACAGATGTATCGCATACTTGGTCTCAGCATGAGTGAACGCAGCGGTTGCTGCTGGACTGCTACTATACTGGTCTACCGGCGAATGTACCGCTGACGTCGCTAATGAATTGATGATTCTGTCTCAAGCCCGTTCCACACGCCCGTCTCGTCTGGTTGGCGCAGTTTAAATTGATTCGCAAACGAGACGCGACGATCGAGTTTTAGTTTTGAAAAAAATTCATTCACAAAAGACTGCCGATAAGGCTCAACGTCCATAATGATGACCTCGTATATCCTTGGTGTCATCGTGAAAGTGGTTAACGTCATGTCCTACCCGGCTGCTTATCATTGCATTTATATCCATTTATAATTTATCTTAAGTTGTTAACATGTGTATTGTGTAAGTGTACGGCTGTTTTGTTAACAGCCGTTAAATACGCAATCCAAGATGATTTTTACAAAAATCGTCGCAGTGACTGGTTATAGCATGCTAATTGGTCAGTTTTACCAATCCGCTTAAAGCCAATTGTGTCGCATATTTTTTTGCCATCGACGCTGTTGTCGCGTCCCATCTGGTGTAGATTTGTCGGAAGGTGTGAAATGGGCTTTACTCGGAGAGTCCCTGCTGCACGAGTACTGACGTTTTAATCGGCCGTCTCGCCGTCGACGGAGCGTGCTTCGTGGGACGCTTCGCCGCACGACACGACGAGACACGACCGTGAATCCCGCGCTCGAGACGAAATGCGAGAATTGAAATAATAAATATACAATCTACGAAAACTAGGCGTGTCGACTTTTACTTCGTACTGCTACGAAAGCACGCAGATCAAGATATCCAAGGGTGTAAATTTGGCAAATATTTCGCGAATTTGCTGACGCACAAAGCTGCGACATCTTGTACTAATTATACGCATGATGCTGAGGACGGCAGCATGTCAAGTCGAGACACCTCCTCGCGCGCCTGTTGATTAGATGCGGAATGTGGAAAGACAAACGTTCACGAGATGTTGTCTAAGATATCTGCGATTAATCGTCTTTTTATTATGTTTATGATCTTTTAAATATTGCAATCAAATGACAAACTGATAATAAGTAGAGCAGATACACGTAACTTCAACGTCAGACTAACAACAAAATACGCGGCTTGGTTTTAACTTTATTATAATTGATATATATTAATACACACCGACACAAAAAAGCGTTATTGATCAGAATTAGGCCTAAATTAAGCATAGTATCACAGTATTGCGATACCAGTACTACAGCTCGGTCCATAGTGTAAAGAAAAAATGAGCTCGGTTTAATGAATATGAAAGTCCATAGTACAACAGCTTGTTGTAAGATAGATAGCGGTTATCGTTAAGCTTTGGCAGTGACATCACATTATCTCATTCATAAGCTCTTGCACCGCTGTCCAAACTACGTATCAATTCAATCAATAACAAGAGCTTAGCTACCGCCGACGTAGCGAACGTCGTTTGGTCAAGCATCATCTCGTGACAAAGGACGGACAAATGTATTAATGAATATAGTGAAAAATGAATGGTTTGGCGCTTGGCGTCAATGTTTTAAATCAGGCGGATGTAGGCCATAGAGGTTGAATTTGATTTGACAATGTTGTATGAAATTTGTTGATGCGAAGTCTTAGGAGAGTTGTCGTAGGCTAAAGGAATAATGTTTTGGCTTTGTAAAAAATAGGGCAAAGTTCAGTGAAAGAGCGGGCACTGTCAAAGTAACGGGTAAATGCCCGTTAAGTGAAATTTGGTCTTAAAATGTTACTTCGGCCAGTTTGGCTCATTTTCCACAAAGTAGGCAAAGTACAATAAAGGGGGCACCACTCAATAGCTGAGAAAAAGTTGCCCAATGTAAATTTGGGTCTAAAATGCCACTACGACCATTTTGGCTCACTTGCAAAAAAGTAGGTCAAAGTTTAATGAGGGGGAGACGCTGTCAATGAGCTTGGAAAATGCCTCTTAAATGAAATTTGGTCTAAAATGTTATTACGGCCAATTCGGCTCATTTGCTAAAAAGTAAGCCAAAGTACAGTGGGGGAGTGGAACAAAAACCGAGTCTTTGTGCTACATTTTTGTCGTAGACAGTATGAGTCTAGCTTAAGCCATTTTGACGCGGTAGGCTCCGAAACCTACAGTTTTCGGTGAAAAGACGCCAAAGTCAACTGACTAAAATTATTAATAAATTGTCTCATACTCATGCTGTGAGATCTTTTCAGCACCCATTTGCCTTCTTTCTGCACTTAAGAAAGTGCATTATATATATCTTTATTTCACCAAATCATGGTAGCAAACATAATATATAACAAAACAAGCAAACAAAAAAACTTAACTACACTTTCAAGTAGAAGGCTGTAAATTTACACTCGAAGTTAGCCAC
>Ga0126335_1001314_pt1 | contig 13749 bp, 12 predicted proteins | sample OlaspJWI45metaG_FD_108409 | JGI IMG/M metagenome (GOLD analysis project Ga0126335, IMG submission 108409) | Marine gutless worms symbiont microbial communities from Oahu, Hawaii - Olavius sp. 1 OAHU.JWI-45 metaG | ecosystem: Host-associated > Annelida > Digestive system > Unclassified | place... | reverse complement strand
CACTCGACACTTTAAAGGTAAAGGTAAAGGTAAGAGACACTTTATACATGCACACCTTACATAACGAGGTTTAACGTCCTCTCATCTCTACGTCGCTTGCAATGAGCTCCGCTCTCCGGGCTTTCGCCCGGAGTTTAGGTTTCCTAATGGGTTATACCGGTCGCAGACCGGGCCAGGCCGGAGGGCCTGGCCGGCTGCGGCCATAGTAAGATCGCGCGTGTGCGCGCGTACTATTTGTACTGTATTGTATTGTATATGGTATTGTATGTGGTTGTCCCTGCTGACTAGTGTGTAGATTTTGACCGTAACGAAATGTACCGAGGCGAAAGTACCGAGTGACCCGTAACGAAATCTTCTCACGAAAGTACCCAGTTATAATGGTAAAAAATACTTTATTCGGGTGTTTTTGGTAGATCAATAACAAATACGCTGTAACATGTGCCTAAAGATTAGATCTGTGCTCACATTTTAATAAAAATGTTACAGGTACATAATTTATTACTACACATGTGTAACTTATCTAATTGTTTACAAACAGCGTACATAACAGTTAAAGACATTTCCGTGTCGCCATCTAGCGACTGTTTTGTCGAAATACAACGCATTCGCCTCAGTTCAACATTGTCGTAGAAACAAACACAAATCGACATATAGAAGCAACGAGAAACATGACGACAAAGTAATTTAGCGATAGCCGCATCGAATACGCGCTGCAATGAGGCGCTTCTAATGGGCTTTGCTCACGGTCTGTGACCGGAGTTTAGGTTTCCTAATGGGTTATAATAATAATAACAATAATAATAAATAGACATTTCAAGACGCACAATTAACAAAAAATTGTCACAAAGATGCCGGTGGCGATGCAGAACAAAGCTTATCTCTTATACAAGTACGTTTACAGTGAATGCCTAATACTGTCATGTGAGACGAACTTATTAATACCGCAACGTGTCTTCCAACATCAATCGATTCCCTGCATTGTGAAATATTAAGATCTCGATTCTCGGATAATGGGGATCTTTCATCCGGAACCAAATCGCACCATGTTTCGGCACTGTGTCATTCGCGTATCGGCACGTGAAACGGTGAAAGTGCCCCGTTGGTCACAGCAGTCTTCATGCAGTGTCAGAGAGAGTGCGTTGAAGACCGATAAGAGCTGAGCTACTCGGCACGTAGACAGAACACAATCAGGTTTTCAAATAAACAACATCTTTCAATGGGTGCTAACTTTAATTTGAACCTTTTGTATAGCTTAAACATATTAAATCATCAATGTAAACACCATGCGGTGTGCACTAGAAAATGGTTATGTAAAAGTCACAAATTATTTTGTGACAATAACAAAAAATTGTAACTATATACTTACAAAAACATTTGTAACCATCACAAAAATATTTTCGTATAGTAGTAACAAAACATTTTTTTAAAGCAACAAAGCTTCTTTGTGAGATTAACAAACTATTTTGTGAAAATAACAAAGCCTGTTTGTGATATTTAACAAAATATTTTATGAAAATACAAACCAAATTTGTGTGGCATACAAAACTATTTACCTTTGCTTAGCCCTCCACCCCACATTTATTAATATATAATTATCACAGTTTTGTGAATGTCTTGTGCTCTAAATCTGCGGGACTGCAATAATAGTGAACAGCGTACTTTTTATCACACGTAGTTATACGCCGCTAATTTATAGTTTCATGTTGGTCTGTTGCCTGTGTTGGATGTGTGACTTGGATCAATTTGGATAGGCTGTTGGCAGTACCAGTATATTACATTGGATTGCGGTTGGTAAGGGCATCTCATGCAAGCTGCCGATGATGGTCTGCAAGTGCCTGCATGGACTGGACTGGCGCCTCCATTGTTTGGCAGTCTAGCTGTTCTTCACACGGCTGAGCTGTGCAAAAACGACTGAACGGATCGAGATACTATTGGGAGTGGATATTGGGGACCAATTCACATTGTCTTAGACGGGGGTCCCGATCCCCCAAAGGGGAGGGACCGAGGGAGTCAGGGGAGTAGGGACTGGGTAACTTTGCTTATTGTAAATTGTGTAGGAACATTACTCGCATTCGATGCGGCCTATAATTTGACGTGCGGCAAAATAGCTTTCGTGCATGTAACCAGTTTTCATCAAATAGAAATGCTTGCCATAAATCATAAGATAAGACAAGAAATGCAGAGTTTAGCGTGTAGTCAAAAGTTGACAATAAGCCAGTTTAGTCTAATCAAATCCAATTAACCGCTGAGGCCAAAATCCGTAAAGTCAGTCTGGAGATGAGGGTGAAATGGCTAAGGTAGAAAAGATTTATGAAAAAAAGCTTTCAGGCTAGAGCGAAAGAGTGAAGGAGTGATAGACAATGAATGTGACGACACAGAAGATGAACGAAGATGGGGAACGAGGTGAATGAGGAGAAGGCTTGATATCAAGAGGATTATGAAGAGAATACAACAAGTACAAAACGAATAGTTTTGGCGTTTCTTCTTCTTGCGTGTCACAGCATTAAGAGCCATGCAACAGTTTCATCGTCCGCAGAGTGTCGTTCCGACTATTCGTTATTTAACTTCGACAGTGGACAAGAGTCGACAATGTGGGACATCATTTGCTTTTCACCACAAGGACACAAATCAGTGGCTGCTCGGTTCCATTACTTCTTACAGGCACCAGTGACCATGTGCAGTCCGGAAACGGATAAACAGGGACCATTGTTGTTGTGGAAGATCGAAACCTGGTTGCCGAATTGTAGGGTCGTCCACTAGGGAAAAGTTGTTTACCACCTGAGTTGACTTTCAGTTTTCTTTCCATTGACTTCTAATGTCCACACGTATCAGATCCTGCCACAAAAGCTTCTTGGATGGAAGACAGGCATGCGGAGGGTTGGTGATATCAGAATGAATTGGCCAATTGTTATGAGCTATAATCTTCTCCATGAGCTTATCTGTGGCAGCCTTTCTACGGAGAGCAGAAGGTTTTTGGCGTTAATTTATTCAATGACTATCGCATGATCAATTGCCCAGAGTGCGTAATGAAATACATAAATACATCGTAACATAGGATAATACTTCTTTTCAATAAACTAAGCTTCTTAAGCTCAAGTGCTGCGGACATTATTAATTGCTCTTCGCGGGTTGTCGAGGATACGAGCTAGCGAAGCGAATGAGTCCGTGCAAACTAACCGAACCGGATGCAGCAAAGTTGACGGCACGATTTCACGTCTCATAAGCAAGATAAACTGTTGAATTCGTCGACAAGTGTTCCTTTTATGAAACGACCAGACGCCAAAGCTTGCGCGAAAGTAGTTCTTGGGCGCGTTTGCCGTTGCGTTCGAGGCAGACTTTAAGGTGACTGATGAGCACACAGCTAAGTACGTGATGGATAACGGCTTATTACGGCTAGCTCACGCGTGGGATTGTGTTAAATGAACGGACAGCTCGGCTCAACGGCGACGATTTATAAGAGGTCATACAACCGACAACGCATCGATCATCGTCGTACTTCAAGCAGTTTCAGTGTCTGTAAACCTGTCGCCATGGTGACCGACCACAGGCATCCATCCTCCTGAAAGATGATGCAGCTTCTCGACTTGCTGTTGAACGCAAAACTATTATCTCTAAACACGTAAAATAAAATTCGAACTAACAATAATTCAAACAATTGACTGTAGGACCAAATATAAGAAATACTTTCACACGGCTCAAAGCACTTAGGCCTACTAACTATTTGTATAGGCCTGTTGATATTAATAATAATGCGGTCTTAAACATATTGGAATTTGGAAATGATTTGGCAAAGGAAGCACAAAATTGAATTGGGCATAATTCTCAGACACGAAGGTAAGAATGATGTCACAAGAGGAAAGATGATGGGAAAGGCTACTCTTGCATGCACGGTAGAAAACGAATAGGTTATTAAATGATGTGGTATACCACGCAAAGAATAAGTTCTTAGCACACTTTTAAACACAAGCTGCATAGCTCTGCGCAATTCTGCTTGCCCCATTTTCGACAAAATCAACCTAAGCCATCAACGTCAGACAGCATTCGGTCCACGTCCAACTTCCGTCTCTCCTCCTCTTCGCCCTTCCAGCATACATTTTTATAATACGAGTAAATGACAATATCTGACAAATAGCATCGTGATATAATCCAGTCTGTAAGAAGAAAGAAAAGTCGTAGCAAACGTTAAAGAGATTGATAGACACATCGATGGAAAACTTAACAACTGACGGTACCAGCATACAGAACCGGATTAAAATCCACCGTGTCCAAAAAATGGAACCAATAGTGTTTCAGGCATAACTTTGACAAACCGAAATATATAGTTGTAATTTTTGCATGGAATGTCGTTAAGGTAATGCGAAACCAAACTAACACAACAAATGTCTGTTGTACCTAAACAGTGTCACTACTTTACCTTGTGAATTAAACGATCGTCGTGTATTAAAACGCAAAACGTCATAACTGACAACTGCAAGAACATCAGACCGGAATATCAGCCTGCAACTGTTCGATTCGACTAGTCAACGAAGGCTTCAAAGGCCGCAGTTATCACAAAAACAATGTCAAAATTAAAAGCAGTGCTCGATTTAATGACCATCGCCCGCCCTGGTACAAGCTGAAAGACGACGACGCCACTGACAAATAGCTGTAGCAATGATGGCGTGATCCAGCTTAGCCCACTCGGTTTTGATGCGATGTTTGAGGTCGTCGAGATCAGTGATGCGTGTTTTGTACATATTCTCTTGCTCTACGCGCTGTAGTAAACCGGATTTAAATCTGGAGAATTTGGAGGCCACAGCTAGCGGCGAAATGAACTCAGGCGTTTCTCTTTCCACGCACTCCACGGTAGCGCGTGGAAACGGCATTTTGATGACGACAAACTTACGTCATCATTACGTAATGTTGTGCCAGTATTGATGGTACTTTTTAGGCTGTATCGAATGCATGAGATGCAGACTATTGTTACCGATGTGAGCGATGTGCGTCTATCAGTCTGTCCGTCACGGCGGCTCAACTAGCTTGGCTTCACTGTGCGGGGGTCATTCAGTGCAGCTTCTGCCAAATTGCTGTAGCCTTTGTTATAAGTTTTAGTTACTTTAAATGTCAATATGAATTGTGCCAGAAATTAAGAAAATTTGTTGAACATTGCTAAAGTTATGCTTTAAAAAACTAGTGGTTCCATTTTTTCTGACACGGTGTATGTAACAAATAATTCGTGATTAAAATAAACATTTCACCGTTACTCCAGTTTAATACTAAATCCACAACAGAGTGATCACACTGCTGCGTTTACATAATTATCTTAGCGACACTGTAACAATTAGAACATAGAATACTACAAAATTTAGCAGTCATCGTGAATTAATCGGGCAAAAACTGCCACTAATTGTCAGCGTATTATCGTAACTAGACTACATGCTGACAACAACTCGTCCAGCTGTTCATCTGCCGTCTTTGTACTCGTTGTCGGCAACGTACAAACGTCCTCTGTCGAAGTCTACGTAGACTCGTCTTGGTCAACATCTAAGTTGCTCATATGTCACATCACGTACATAGGTCAACGGTAAAGATTATGACAACATTCGGTCGTTGTTTAAATCAACAACAAAAACAAACTCATTTCTCATAACAGCCATGTGAAGAGGCACATCCATCTGTTAACTGTCTGAACCTCGTGGATCCGCGAACGACTTAACTACGCTGCCGTCAGAACCTAGCAGACATACTCGGTCACCAAAGCCACCTTGGCACACAACGATCTGCCCACTGGACAACTGGACAGCGGTGAAACAACGTCCTGTGGTAAAGTCAATACAGGCAGTAATTGACCGTCTGCACTGAACACTTTTATCCTACGGACTACATCGCATGACACAAGCACGCTGTGTCTGTCTGAGAGAGAGACCAGCGGGTTTGTCATTTACAGGCCACTGTGTTACTGTGGCGTCTGGCAGTGCTACTGTATGCATAGAGTCGTGTGAACAGTCAGAAATATAAGCACAAGGATTTTGTTTACAAGCCACAATGTAACGTCCAGCACCAAGCCTGCGAAAAGACAGATAGCGCAGTAAGTGTCGATGTCATAGACTTCAATTTGTTCAGAGAACTTGTTGCTACGCAACACGTAGAGACGGTTGTCAAGTGACGTCACGCCACCGACTGGTTCTCCCTCAGGCAACGTATTAATCACACGTCCCACCGCATTACAAACATATCACACATATCACAGCAGATGACATCATTTTGCAAGTTACTTATGATACGACCTTAATATTGTCCAATAATTTAGAAAAAATAAAACAGTAATTCGTGCAAACACCACCTTACGCTTGCAAGTTTACAAAATTGATATTACACCGTGTATAAGTTTCTTGCTTTGAAAATTTGCGAAAACCGAATGAGATTAGACACAGAAGTGAGTTGGTGGTCCATTTTGGGGGCACGATGTAGTTACTATACTGGCCCGAGTAACTTTGAAAAATCCATTGGATGCCAGATGCCTATAATAGAATTACGTAGTTGTAATGAAACAACAGTCTTGTGAACAATATAATCATTGAAACGCAAAAAACTTACTGTCAAGATGTTTCATTTCTCGTTCCCAAAGAAGTATATTGCGTTCCTTAAAATCATAGAATTCTCTCTGCAAGCTTGACAGTTGTTCTAGCCGGGACTGAAGCTGACTGACATCATTTTTCGTCTTGTTCAGCTGCATCTGCAGCTGTTTTTCTCTGTCTGCGGCCTGTATTAGCTCATATTGTAGCACTGCCACTTTGTCACTCGTTGACTTCGGCCACTTACCATGCTTTTCGGCCCCTTAACGCGGTGAGCTGATGGCAATCGCTCTTTTGTATCATTCACATATATGACAACGAATTAAGAATTAAAACAATAACATTTTGACGCGAGCAAGAGCCCTGAAGCGATATTTGTAGTTACCCTACTTCAGTCTCTTTTTTAAATGTGCAAAGTTAACATATTTTGAGCATTCCATTTCTGGCGGTTAGAAATATAATCTAGCTAGCAACACAAAATTTATTTAACGGAAGACAGTCAGTATGAATAAAAAAACAGAATGACCGACATTACAAAAACAGCTGATGTCACCTACTTGACTTTGGAGTTTCTTCGGTGCTGACAGTAAGTTCGCCAATCAAACTGAGACGTTTCACCTGCGTGACCTCAGCAGGTGTGAAAGTCACGTGAGGTGCGAGGTGCTTGACTGCGTGACGTGTTTTTCCAAAAGTTCTGTCGCTCTGTCATGTAACTTACATCCAGCTCGCGTGATATCACTCGGTCGACCTTTGTCCAGCTGCTCTCGCGAATATGTAAGAAAGCTTTCCATAGACGCTAATGCCTGCTGGTATGTTTCCTGTACACTGTCGGACCGTTTGGCACTTTCTAGCATTACCGACTCTAGCTTCTTCAGCACGTCATTTATCTGAACGCTTACCTATATCACCAGCTGCAAGAACTTTCTTTCTCGCATCTTCTGCTTTCTTACGAAACTTGGCTGCATCCTGTTGTATCCGTTCTGACTGCTCACGAGCTGAGCTAATGGCAGAATTTGTTTGTCATCACCATTAATTTTAAGAATGAAATTATCTGCCACTTCAGGTATCTCACCATTCTTGTGACTTTTGTGTTTGGTAGCAAAGCACAGAACACAAATGTTCTTTTTGCAGCTATGGCAAAATAACTCCACCTGCTTATCTTCGTGCTTATCACACGAACTTTCTCGCATCTGCATCCGTTTTCGTTTTTGATCTATCAACTGTTGTAAAAGGAAATGATGCATTAGACCACTACCTTCAGTACTCTGAAACTCATGCCGACATGCAGGTCAAGATTCACTATCTCCCGGTGACTTGTCCCTATACAAGCCTTGGAGACACCAAGCAGAACCCATAGAGACAGGGTAGTGACTTTGGGTTGTCGTATGTCTCCAGACAAATAGTCCACTTAGTCATCACCGTTGTTATCGAGGCTGCTGTTGCCATGGTTTTATAACGCTGTCGAAGAATCGAAAATATAATATCGAATGCAACAACAATGTGCCTGCAAACGATAAGCCCAATACAGTCAGGTGTTTGTTACGTCAGCTGCGCTTCACACGACCGCCACATTCTAAAGGACACTCATCGATATATTTATGACAGACCGTACTGCACTTCGGTGCTGCGTCAGGGACCTACCCAGTATTATAGAGATTTAGAAAGAGTCTGGGAAATTACAGGTAATATTTCCCGAACAGCAACGAATACTTTCGGTATAATGGTGTAAATACTGTTGTCAGCAATACAGATTTACGAATAAAAACACGTAAAAAGACAACAAAAACACGTCCATAACGTTAAATTTGTATGTAGCTAATTCTTGCTTCAAATACAGGGTGGGCACAACAAACAATCCTCTAAGAAAAATTGACTTTCTCAAAAACTGCAAGACATATTTTGCTGCTTTTTTCAGTGTTTAATGCGGAAGTAATTACCTATTATATATGTGAATTTGATCGAAATATTTTGTCGAAAAATAAACTGTGGCTGTGAGAATCCCAAATGGCATTTCATTAAGTGAACAACAGCTCAAGGAAGCCTGGAAGTAATCGAATAACAGTTACTGTTTCCGGTGTAAAGCAAAATTGACAAAAGTGACAGCTTAACGTTATTAGCATCAGTATTAAAGCATGTTCAAAACGGCAAACGATTGTTTTAATGCATGACTGAAGGCTTTTACGAATTGACAGTACAGCTTCATCATTTGGGGTTGCGGCAGACCAGATCGAAAGATGAACTGGCTCGGCAAGATTCGCCTGCTATTTTTAACCAGGGTGGGCCGTATCTTGTTGGTTTAATAGTCCGCGTCTAACTTTGCTTTATCCTTGACGAAGTGGAGCCCAAACGCAAAGTGTTATCCAAATGTCTGTACAATAGTTACGGAAATGCAGATCGTTTAGTTGCAAAATCGCAGTTTTCACTTCAGACACTAGTGTAACTTCTGTTTCCTGTTGACTATAACGAAATTTTAAAAATGTATGGTAGTATCTTTCGAAATGAAATTCTGCAAATTACATTCACATAAGTTATATCTTTTCGGAGATATTTAATTTTTCTTAAGGGATTGTTTTTTATGCCGCAACCTGTAGATCGAATTCTGACAAAAAATGCACTTTGAAAAATAAACATGAAAATAGCAGAAAAGTTTTGCCTACCACTTCTGCAATATGGAAATAGCGAAAGATCAATAATCTAATAAAATAGAATACTTCAATCGACAAATGCGATAAAATAATATAATAACATATAATAACAGATCACTTTCGCTTTAATATGCTGACACATAGGTTTAATACGGTAATAGTTTACAGCGTTGCTAAGATACCTCAGTTACTGGTGTTGTCAATGGGTCTATAGTGTAGCACTTTGTCAGTGGCATCGATAATACACAGGCCTGCTACACTGTGACACATTGCAACATTCACGGTTGTCATGCATTGTGCGTTCAATAATAAATTTATACATATTAAATTAAGCGACGTTTTTTTGCAATTAAACGGTAATATCGATTATTGATTGTGTAATGTTCGAATATGTACAACAAATCACTACAACAGAAGTACCATCATTAGCCACCGTTCTTTTTGTAGTCTGTACTGGATAACCGCAATCTGCCACCGTGCGAAGAAGCTGAGAAGACTCTTACTATACGCGCCTTAATGTTCATCGTATAATGTCTGCACTGCAGGCCTTGCTTGCTTGCTGGGTGAAGCTCACGCTCCGTTATTTCGACTTGTTGAAGATTTGTTACCGAGCAAGTAGTCTCTCTTTTATGGCTCTTGTCGTAACAAATGTATCGCCAATAAACCGGAAGGGAGCACGTGCAGCGTGTCGCGGCGGAAGTATACGCGCGGTGCATGTCGGGAGGTGACGTAACGTAAGTCTCTGCGGTTTGGTCACTACCTTTCATCGTCGAGTCGTGTCGTGTCCTAGCATGTTGACTGGCGTAGATCACACTCTCAAGGTTGCGCGACTCGTTCATGAATGACGACCTGGCTACGTGGCGGATCTGTCGGCCGGAAGGGCGCACAGAAAGGATGTTATAGTGAGATAACTAGCTATCCGGGACTAGTGATGCGGAGGAAGGGAGGGATGCTGCGAGAGCGTGACGTGCGTTCACAATGACTTGACGAACAGTACATGGTGCTGTGCGTTATCACTGTGGCTAGACGTCCAATTACCGACACACGTCCACGTACGACAGAACCCCCTGACAAAAAAACCGACCCTAATCTTATAACACCCCGTTTACCCCCTGTCTCGAGGTTACTAAGACGATGACCAAAAACATTAAGTTCTTACAGTTTTGCATTCACCGTCATTCGCCAGATGGCGCCACTGCAACTTTTTGCTCTTCAAGGTAGAGAACACGTGGACCTTTGCGGTATATGTTTTTTGTCTGGTTTTCTCGCGTTATTTTTGGCTATAAATTATTAGGTGTAACCTAAATGAGGACTTTTGTCGTGGTGAAGTTTTGACCGTGTCCTGTGGAAGTCAGTAGGGCGCGGTCTTCGCTGCAATCAGAAGTCGTAAACAGCTGCTCGAACACTGCAGAGGTCACCCTGTGTCGTCGTCGACCTAGGCTCCTGCAAATTGCACAATTGTGACGTAGATCACTCGAGATTCGTCAAGTTTCGAACAACCCCTCCACTCTGCGACAAAAAGCTGATCTTAAACCTAAGTTCTTCTTTAGTGGAAAGCATTCATGACGGAGCGTGGCCGTGTTCACGATGCGGCTTCAGGTGACACTGTTCTGAGCACTCCACCACGCCGAGTAGAGGCGAAAATGTTGCGGAGAAAGGTCCTTCTCTAGACTCCACAGTCCTCAACTAGGCGGACGTTTGCGTTTCTGCTTGGGGCGAATATTTAAAGCAGCAGAGACTGCGCGGCAGTGGTCTTCCGCACCGCCCTATCGGGCGACATGACCAAAGTAGCGTAGTCTGGCATCGAATTACTTGCCTAGCTGGCGGAATGGTGGCAGTCCTCCTCGTGAATTCCTCATTGGTAACACGATGGAGGTTAAACAGCCTGAGTTCTAACCACATAACGCTGACCCTACGTTTCTTTGACTAACGCGTTTTACTTAGTGAAATCGGCTCCGAATTGATCAAGGCCACTATGCTGTCTGCCACAAGAGATGGAAATTTGATGGACATTGATCTCTGTCCACGTGGTGAGGTTCAGACGATGTCCCACCTTGTGGACTCTTGTCCGCTAAAGCTGCATGGTGGCTTGTCTCAGTTCACTCTGCTGATGAGAGTGAGACTGATGTCAACTGGCTTACGAAACGCATGTAACAACAACAACCCAATGAAATCGAAGATTAATGAATCTAGATATTTTCGACTACAGCTTGTAAGACAGCGATGTCATATTTTGCGGAGATTTTTGTCACTGCGTGAACCCGGCTCCTGGCACGCGGCGTCTACCGTGCATCTGTAACAATCAGTAGTCAAACGTGTTGTACTGGTATCGCAGTTGCTGGCCACTCCACTCCAGTAGACGACTGTTCGCTACGGTCACAGCTGACGCTCGTGTGTCAGGCTCCTATTGTCGACAGCAGCGGCACTGCGGCTGACAAATTTGCCGCATGATGTCATCGTGGCTTCCGCATCAGCAGCGCATCGGAATGCCATTACCGTACACCGATCATCATCAACCGGCCGCCGGCGGCCGGACGGGACAGTCTGACAGACACGTAAAGACAATGTCGACGTGCCGTTATGCTCGGACCAGAGATGTTACCACGACGATCAGTTACATCGTCAGAAAGCTTTTCTTTTGATCACTTTTCACGGTGACAGACAACTTACGTCAGGTATACGAAATAGTGCAACACTGGTAGGCTCGAACTTGTGATCCTGCTCCACTATCACGTACAACTTTAGTTGTGTATCTTCTTCTTCTTGCTTTCTTTTCTCGCCGCTCTCGAACACTGTGTCACGGCTTTGCCTGACAAGTCCTTGACACAGACAGAACTCAAAATTTACTACCGAACACAATCTACGGAAAGATTCCGTCCAAGAAATACTTCGCCTACAGCTGGCAAAGTCTTACAAACTGTAGCTGAAAACACGAGAAAAAATCAAAAACATACTAACATTGGGAAGAAATGATCTACGGAAAAGAAAACGAGGTAGACCGAGAAGACGATGCTCATAATCGCAAACTTCGGGGGACGGGGCGTTGCGTCCCCAATAATTGGCCGACTGCATTGGTGACTGGCTTTTTTGGGACTAGCAGGAAACGCTCTTATTCTCAAGAAAAATTTTATACTAACAGGCCAAAAATATACCTTTACCATAGACAAATTAACCCCACTTCTAGTGGTGCAAGTTTAATGCCTATGTGACTGACGGGTGATGCCAAGGACTGGTGGCAGTAGCTGGCTGGGTAGTTTCAGAATGGACTGGCATGCGAACGACTTAGTATTCGGTGTAAACGAGTCACTCGAACCATACTGTCAGTGGCTACTAGTCCGACTGTCCAAGTATGTACTCAACGGGCGTAAAAGCCACACGCAATTTGCCGGCTGGACGACCAGCCACTTTTCACATCCCCTCAGCTTCCGCCGCCGCTGCAGCTGTCCGATCTGAGGTGAGATGCGCGGAGATATGCAAGCGTTTAACATGCGATCAACAGCACAATTGACTATAGTATCTGTCTTCGTGTATCACACGTGAAAATAAAACTAATAAATAAATATAATTAAAACCAACAAAATGTTTAACAAAGAAATCGTTAATATAAGTAGGCCCTTAAATGCTTGTGAAAAGGTAAGTTAAACTAAGTTTTCAGCCTAGAGCAAAAGAACGAAGGAGTTAGGCGTAATGAAAATGGTGACAATGACGACGAACTGGAAAATGAAATGAAACTGGATGAGACTGCAAATTAACCAGGAAGTTTAAACAAACAGAAAACGGAAGGCTATTTTGTGGAAACGCTGGCACCAGAGGATAAGGCATTGTATAAGACTGTCGCTGGTAACTGTAAAAACGCAATAGATAAATTCCACGCAGCCAAAGAGCTAGCGTTGGTACGCAAGAACAACCTTTGTAGTTTTTTTTCAGTTTTATTAACAACAGGCGAAAATCCTATGTCACTTCTGCTGGTCTAAAGATGGATGATGGAACTATAACAACTGATCCCAGCATCAAAGCTGAAGTTTTTAATAAGTTTTTCGGAAGCGTATTTACAGTAGACGATGGACTGTGCTCTGACGTCAAGAATCGTGTTGTTGACGACGGCCTGAATACCGTTACTTTTACGCCGAATATTGTTAGAGGTGTCTTGCTTAAGCTAAAGCCTAGCACCTCCAGTGGTTACGACTGCATCCCTAATGTCTTTCTTCAAAAATGTGCCAATACTATTGCTACTCCGATGTAACCGATGTAATCTTATTCGATTTTTTTAAAAAGCGTTTGACACTGTTTGTCACAGCAAACTGTTGGTAAAACTAAAATCCTACGGAATCTCTGAAAACCTACTATCTTGGATCGAAGCTTTTCTTAGTAGCCGCAGTCAGTCAGTGCGTATTGGTAGTTGTATCTCCTCTAAAGTCCCCATCATTAGTGGCGTTCCGCAGGGAAGTGTATTAGGCCCAACACTGTTTTTGATTTATATAAATGATGTCACTGATGTGTTTAATGATTTATCTGTGTCTTTGTCGCTTTTTGCTGATGATTTGAAATTG